>Ga0208934_1000044_pt1 | contig 142811 bp, 115 predicted proteins | sample MalvirDeepMed_s2_FD_184243 | JGI IMG/M metagenome (GOLD analysis project Ga0208934, IMG submission 184243) | Marine viral communities from the Global Malaspina Expedition - Malaspina viral metaG DeepMed_s2 (SPAdes) (version 2) | ecosystem: Environmental > Aquatic > Marine > Oceanic | place... | reverse complement strand
ATTGACAAAGCCAACGATTTGGCTTTGGAATGAGGGGCCAGGCGATGCGGCGGCAAAGGACCTGCAATACCAAAAACCCACTATGCGTTCGCATAGTCTGGTTTTTCATTCCCAACCCCTTACAAAACTGGGGTTTCAATCATCTGAGAAGGGATTACTCGCTGCGCTCGTGATCCCTGAAAGGAGATCCTGCAAAGCAAAACGCCTAACGGCTTTCGCCGTTCGCTTTTTTTGTTTCCTTTAGCCAGTTGAAAGCTCGCTTTCCTGGCTTTCGGAAACAAAAAACGCCTCACTTTCTGTGAGGCGTTTTGCTTTGCGGAGGAAGAGGGATTCGAACCCCCGGAGGTTTGACCCTCAACGGTTTTCAAGACCGCCGCATTCGACCACTCTGCCATTCCTCCTGGTATGCGTGTCTTTGCGGGTGCAAATATAAAAAGCTTTTTCGAAAGAAGCCCGGGTAGCGAAAGAATTTGTGATGGCCAAATAATACCGGCAGCCGGGGTGTTGCGGGAATTGAAGGGAAATTCATATCTTCCTCTACAAGCTAAACCAAAGTACATGAAATCATATAAGGCAGCTGTCCTGGGGCCGATCCCCAGGGACCATATCACCACGCATAAAGGGGAAGTCATTGAGAAATACGGCTGTGCCACACATACCGCCATCGGGCTTTCCCGCTTACTGGGAGACCGGGGGACGGTCTTTCCCGTGTCCCACGTCCGGAAAAAAGACCGGCCCGGCGTATTGGAAGTGGTTGCCCCCTACTCCAACATCTCCCAGGACTATATTACCGACGATGCGGATCAGGGCGATATCATCCAACTGACCTTTGTGGACCAGAATAACCGCCTGGAGAAGCAAACCGGGTTTATGAACCCCATCCTTGGCGAAGATTTGAAAGGCCTCATGGATGCCGATGTCTTTGTATGCGTGCCCATAACGGATTACGAAGTGCCCCTGGAAACGTTAAAATACATCAAGGCCAACAGCCAGGGGTTGATCATATTCGATGCCCACGGCCCGACGAACACCGCCACGATCCTCGGGGACCGGCTGATCCGGTTCTGGATAGACCGGGATCTTTGGCTTCCGTATATCGACGTGCTGAAGATGAACCTGGAGGAGTCGCGCTGTTGCTGGTTTGAAAAGGAATACGAACTGGAGCAGCTCCAGCCGTTCCACGATGTATCCACGGACCACCTGGACGACCTGGCGGCGCACGTGCTGGACCGGGGTGTAAAAGCGCTTATCGTTACCCTGGATGCCGGGGGTAGCGCAGTGTATTTTAAGAAAGGCGGGGAGGTGCAAAAGGAAATCGTGCCCTCCGTCCCGGTTGCCGATGTGGTGGATACCACCGGGTGCGGGGATTCTTTTGCCGGCGGATTGGGCTATGGTTTGCTGGAGGATCCGGACGACTACGTCCGCGCCGCGCGATTTGCAAATGCCCTGGGGGCCCAGCGCACACAAGGTCGTACGTTTGACGTCTTTAAATCTCTGGAAGAAACCCGGGAAATGATCCGGGCCGCTTACGGGTCGGATTGACCACTTCCCGGGTACCGGAGCAGCTTACTCCCGGAAACAGGGCCTCCGGCGATGCCCCTTAGATTCCCGCCATTTTCCGTATTTTTGAAAAATTATCCCTTTAACTACTAAGCATGCAAAAAGTACTTTTGCTGTGTGCAGCCCTGGCGGTGTCCTGCAACAGCACGCAACAATCCGTGGCGGAGCACACGGCCCTGGCTTCACCGGATGAAATCACCTATGCTTCCACGATTACGGAGGAAGAGTTGAAAGAACACCTGTACACCTATGCCTCGGATGCGTTCGAAGGCAGGGAAACCGGGACGCCCGGTCAGAAAAAAGCGGTGGAATACCTGGAAAACGCCTACCGGGAAATGGAAGTTGCCCCGGCTCTGGGCGACGCGGGATACCTGCAAAAAGTGCCGCTGGAACTGGCCCGGCTGCCCACAGGCAGCATAACCATCAATGGTGCTGATCTGAAAAATGGGGAGGGCTTCCTGACCTTCAGCCCCGGGACGGGCCACCTGGATGAAGTGGTATTTGTCGGCTATGGCATCGAAACCCCTGGGTATTCGGATTATCGCAATATGGATGTGGAGGGAAAATACCTGCTGATGAAAGCCGGGGAGCCCCGGAAGGCAGACGGCACCTATTTAATCAGTGGCACCAATAAGGAATCCGGCTGGAGCAACCTCTCGGAAGGCATCGACAAGCGGCAGGCCGTGGCCCGGTCCAAGGGGGCGCGCGGGTTTTTCTACGTGGACGATGCCAATTTTGCCCGGTACAAGCGGTACTTCGACCGGATGCAGCGAAATAACAGCGGGCGCATGGGGCTTGCCTCCCCGGAGAATTCCCCCCAAATGCTCGTCGTCCAAAGCGATGTTGCCGCAAAAATCTACCCGGGGTTTGAAAAGAATACCGTGGCCGAGGTCTACCCGGTGGACATCGACCTGAATGTGGATAGTAAAAGCGAGGCCGTGGATTCGGAGAATGTCATTGCCTACATTCCGGGCTCCGTTTATCCGAACGAATACCTGGTAATCTCTTCACATCTGGACCACATCGGTGTTTCCTCCGATGGCGCCATCAACAACGGGGCGGACGACGACGGGTCGGGCACCGTGGCCATGCTGGAGATCGCCGAGGCCTTCAAAAAAGCCGCTGAAGATGGGAAGGGCCCGAAACGAAGTGTGGTTTTCCTGCACGTGACGGGGGAGGAAAAAGGCCTGTTGGGCTCCCAGTATTACACCGATTACAGCCCTGCCTTTCCCCTGGAGCAGACGGTCGCCAACCTGAACATCGATATGATTGGCCGCATTGACCCGAAGCGGGAAGGGAACCGCAACTACATCTACCTGATCGGTTCGGACAAGCTGAGTACGGATCTGCACAAGCTTTCGGAAGCCGTCAATGAGAAGTATTCCGGCCTGGAGCTGGATTATACCTACAACGACGAGAACGACCCGAACCGTTTCTACTACCGGAGCGATCATTACAATTTTGCCAAGAATAACATCCCGATCATCTTTTATTTCAACGGGACGCATGTGGATTACCACCGCCCGGGCGATACCCCGGACAAGATCAACTACGACCTGCTGGAGAACCGCACCCGGCTGATCTTCCATACGGCCTGGGAAATCGCCAACCGGGATACCCGCGTAATTGTCGATAAGCCGACGCGATAATTGGGGAATTCCCTGCTGGTAATTTTCCCGGAAGGAAGCGTTTTTTTCTTTGGGACAATTCATAAAAAAAGGTACCTTTGCAACCGCCTGAGCCGACGCGCCATTGGGCCTGTCGGCATCGGGACATGACGGTGGTTGTAGCTCAGCTGGTTAGAGCGCTGGATTGTGGTTCCAGAGGTCGCCGGTTCGAACCCGGTCTTCCACCCGCAGCAAGCCCCCGGAAAACACTCCGGGGGCTTCTTTTTTTCCGGCCACGCAGATGCGTATTCCGACACCCTGGCATGCCGATCTGCACCCCCGTTTTATCGATGAAATGCATCATACCTTCGATAAAACACACAAAAAATAGCATTTCACAACAAACTTTCGGCCTCCCGGGGGCTTTGCGCCTAATTTTAGAGTTCCTTTAAGCCAGCCGATGAATCCTTTGCGTAAATATTTAATTTTATCGTCCCTGCTCCCATTCCTGCTGGCGTTCCTCTGGACGCCTGCTGTGCTTTTGGCTGCAGAGGAAAACCCCAGAGAGGAGATCCTCAGGGAAATCCGCTCCCTGGAACGCAGTGCCGGTTTCTCTCCCAGGGACACAACCTATATCAACCGCCTGATCGACCTGGCGGGGGAAATGCGGTTCTATCAGGCAGACAGCCTGCACCAATTGGCCAAACGTTCTCTAACCCTGAGCGAGAAGGCCGGATACCTGCTCGGGGAAGCCCGCTCCTATTTAAGGCTGGCCGACTTCCATTCGGACAAGGGGAATAGCGACAAGGCCATCGAATTCTATAAAAAAGGCCTGGTGCTCGCCGGGGAAGCAGGGGCGGACAACCTGAAAATCAGCGCCCTGAATGGCTTATCCGGGGAATACGTGTACCAGGGTGATATCGCGGGGGCGCTTACCAAATACCTGGAGGCCCTGGAGCTCGCCGAACAAACCGGGGAACTGGTCATGCAGTCCATCATCAACGAGAATATCGCCAACCTTTACGCAGAACAAAAGGACTACGACCATTGCCTGGAGTATTTCAAAAAGGTCAAGCGGATCAACAACAAGCTGGGCAACGACATTATTAACGCGGAGACCATGAGCAACCTGGCCTCCGTTTATGCGGATATGGGGAACCTGGAATACGCCATGTTCAATATCAACCAAAGCATCGACACCTTCGAGGAAAACCGTATCCTGGACTGGCTGGCCTTTGCTTATGAAACCAAGGGCAAGGTCTATCTCAAGAAATTCAACTACAAATGGGCGCTCTACTGGTACAACCAGGCCGAGATGCTCCACATGAACCTGGACGATGACCGCTCGCGGATTGACCTGCTCAACGGAATGGCCGAAGCGCATTTCGGGCAGGGCAACGACAGCCTGGCAGCTGCCTACGCCACGGAGGGCTTCCGGATCAGCGAAAAAATCAATTTCCGGGAGGGCAAACGGGACTGTGCCCAAACCCTTTATCGTATCCACCGGAAAAAGGCCGACTATGCCACAGCCCTGGTTTACCACGAAGTTTTCCAGAAATTATCGGATTCCATTTCCCGCAGCGAAAACCGCCAGAGCCTCAGCCTGCTGAAAACCCGCAATGAGTTTGAGCAACAAAAAGCGGAGCTCATAGAGGCAAACGAAAAGGCCCTTGCCCAGCAAAAACGCTACGTGCGGATCGGCTGGGTCATCCTGTTTATCGCCCTGGTGATTATCTACCTGGTCAACCGTTCAAAAAAATTGCAGAAGCGGCTGGCCGAAGAACTAAGCACGAAAAAAGACATCCTGGAGGTTCGCAAAACGGAGCTACAGGCAAATAACCAGACCAAAACAAAGCTGTTCTCCATCATCGGCCACGACTTACGAGGCCCTATAGGCGCCCTGCAGAGCCTGCTGAACATGTACACGGAAGGAGAGATGAAAAAAGAGGAATTCCTCTCGTTTATACCCAAATTAAAATCGGATGTCGACCATATATTCTTTACGCTGAACAACCTGCTTTCCTGGGGCCACTCCCAGCTCGAAGGCGCCAATACCAAGCCGGTAAACACCTCCCTGGAACACATCGTAGAGGAGAACATCAACCTGTTGTCCGAAATCGCCGAGCAAAAATCCATTCGGGTTGTCAGTGAACTGGATGGCAACACGGAGGTTTGGGCAGACCCGAATCAAGTCGATATCGTGATCCGGAACCTGATCAGCAACGCCTTGAAATTTACCCCGGAAAACGGGATCGTCAGCCTCCGGGCGGAGGACAAGGAAACGCACTGGCAAATCGCTGTGCGGGATACGGGGGTTGGCATCGACCGGGTGACCTTGTCCAAGCTTTTCCAGGACACAAGCAATACCTCTACCTACGGAACCAACAATGAAAAAGGTACCGGCCTCGGACTTTCCCTTTGTAAAGAAATGGTTGAGAAAAACAAAGGTAAAATATGGGTAGACAGCACCTTGCGAATTGGAAGCACCTTTTATTTCACCTTGCCCAAGGCTACTGAGAAATACAGTGCCGCCGTTTAAATCAACTGCTCCAGCGAATCCACTGCCACCGGCCGTTCGGCTGTAAACCCTTCTGCGTATTCCACTCCGATGAGCCGCCCCAAATCCCGGGCGCGGTAACTGACACTGTCTGTAAAATTCCGGCTGCTGATGGGCGTTTCAGGCTCCTCGCTGTCCGGGTCAAAAAATTGCGAGGCATACGCGTGGATCGCCTCGAGTTTCTTTTCCATAAACCCCGTGACATCCACCACCACATCGGGCACGAGGTTCTTCCATTGAATATAATGGTATACCTGTTTCGGGCGCCATGGCTCCTGCCAGTGATCGTCCCCTTCCAGGCGCGTATCGATCTTCACCAGGCCGCTCAAAAAACAGGCGTCGCTCACCAGGGAACTCCCCCGGCCGTGATCGATGTGCCGGTCATCAACAGCATTGCACAACACCCGTTCCGGCCGAAACCTGCGGATCTGGCGGATAATCGCCAACTGGTGCTCCCGGTCATTGCGGAAAAATCCGTCGGCAAATCCCATATTTTCCCGGATGGCCAGCCCGAGTATTTCCGCCGCCTTCGCGGCTTCCCTGTCCCGGATTTCCGCGGTCCCCCGGGTTCCGAGCTCCCCCCGTGTCAGGTCGATAATCCCCACTTTTTTTCCGGCTGCAACCGTTTTGGCAATCGTTGCGCCGGCTCCGAGTTCCGCGTCGTCCGGATGCGCCCCGAATACGAGTAAATCCAATTTCATACGGCGCCTTCTTTTTGAGGGGTTACGCCTGCCTGCTTCCGGGCGCTGGCAATGGCCTGGTCCAGGTCGGCGGACAAATCTTCAAAATCCTCAATACCCGCGGAGAAACGGATCAGGTTCGGGCGAATGCCCGCGCGCTGCCTATCGGCCTCCGACAAGAGGGCATGGGATGTAAGGGTAGGAATGGTCAGCGTACTTTCCACCCCGGCCAGGCTCATAGAGGGCCGAACCCACTTCAATGCGCGGACAAAACCTTCCAGGGGGATTCCCGGGGCAAGCTCAAAGGATAACATACCGCCAAACCCGTGCATCTGAGCCCGGGCAATCGCATGGCCCGGATGGGATTCAAGCCCCGGGTAATACACCGAAGAAACATCCGGGTGGTCCTGCAGGTGGCGGGCCAGGCGCAAAGCGTTCTCGCTCTGGGCCTTTACCCGCAGCCCCAGGGTTTTTAAACTGCGCTCCAGCATCCATGTTGTCTGGTCGCTCAGGCTCCCCCCGAGGTTCTTGGCCAGTTGGAAGATCCGGTCGATGTGTTCCCGGGAGGCCGCAACGGCCCCGGCACAGATATCGGAGTGCCCGCCCATGTATTTTGTGGCGGAATGGATGACCACGTCGATGCCAAAATCCGCCGGGTTCTGGTTTACCGGGCTGGCAAATGTATTGTCTATAAGCGTAGTGAGCCCGCGGTCTGCAGCCAGTTTGGACACGGCCTCCAGATCGGTAATCAGCAAAAGCGGGTTGGAAGGCGTTTCCAGGTAAAGCACGCGTGTTTCCGGGCGGATAGCTGCCTCGAAATCCGCCACCCCGGTCCCTTCCACGAAGGTAAAGTCGATTCCGTACTTGCCGAATTCCTCTTTGATCAGGCTGTGGGTCCCCCCGTAGGATTGCTGGGAAAGCACCACGTGGTCCCCGTGGTTGAGGAATGCCAGCAGCGACGTACTCACCGCCGCCATCCCGCTGCCAAAGATCAGCGCAGCCTCCGTGTGTTCCAGGGCCGCGATCTTCCGGCACAGGGCCTCCTGGTTCGGGGTGTTGAAGTAGCGGGGATATCGCTTGACATCCACGTGTTCATAGGCATAGGAGGTGCTCATATAGAGGGGGGAAACCGCCCCCTGGAATTGTTCGTCCGGAACAGCCCCAACATGGGTGCAGGTGGTGTTCAGTCCGGCTTTGCGCTTGCTCATATCGATTGGATTAAGTCCAAAAATAACACTTTCGTCAGACCTGGAAGGTTTTCCACTTGCCTTTCCGGAAAGCCACCACCGCCAGGACGGAAAGCAGGACCTCGGCCAGGGTGATGGCCAGGAATACCCCCATGGGGCCCATCTCCAGGGTTTGGGAGGCCACGTAGGCAAAGGGCAGCTGGAAAAGCCAGAAGGCCACCAGGTTGATCCGCGTCGGTGTACGGGTATCCCCGGACCCGTTAAAGGCCTGGGTAACCACCATGCCGTAGGCGTAAAACAGATAGCCGGCGGTGATGATCCGCAGGCAGAGCGCCCCGCTCTCCACCACCGGGACAGCCTGGCTGAAAAACCCGATGATTTCCGGGGCAAAAATCAGGTAGACCACCGAAACGGCAAGCATGAAGACGGCGTTGTATTTCCCCGTTTTCCACACCGAGGCCTCCGCCCGGTCCGGTTTGCGGGCACCCAGGTTCTGCCCCACCAGCGTCGCCGCGGCGTTGCTCATGCCCCAGGCGGGCATCAGCGTAAACATCAGTACGCGGATGGCAATGGTATACCCGGCCAGGATCTCAGCTCCGAATTCACTCATCAGGCGCATGAGGAATACCCAGCTGGACGTGCCGATGAGGAACTGCGCAATCCCCCCGAGGGAAACCCGTACAAGGTTCCACATGACCTTCAGGTTGAGCACCCAGCTCCGCAGGGTGATCCGAATGCGGCTCCACCCAAAGATCAATACCAGGAACTGGAAGATTACGGCTGTCCCCCTGCCGATGTTTGTGGCTATAGCCGCGCCCATCACCCCGTATTCCGGCACCGGCCCCAACCCGAAAATAAAAATCGGGTCCAGGATGATGTTCAGGCCGTTTGAGAGGAACAGTGTCCACATGGCCATGGAGGCATCCCCGGCCCCTCGGAAGATGGCGTTGATCATAAAGAGCAGCATAATCGTGATATTCCCGCCCAGCAACCATCGCGTGTACCCGGATCCCTCGGAGATCAGGTCCGGTTCGGCCCCCATGATCGCTAGTATCTCCTCGGCGTAGAGAAAACCGGCAATACCGACGGCCAGCGACACCAGCACCCCCAGCACAATGGCCTGGACAGCAGCTTCCCGGGCTCCCGGGAGGTCCTTCTCCCCTACCCGACGGGCAACCACCGCTGTCGCCGCCATACTCAGGCCAATGGCCACTGCGTAGACCAGGGTAATGACGGATTCCGTCAGCCCGATGGTAGCTACTGCATTGACGCTGACCCGCGAAACATAGGCAATATCGACCACGGCGAATACGGATTCCATCATCATCTCCATGATCATGGGTATGGACAGCATAAAAATGGCCTTACGCAGGCTGCCGGTGGTGAAATCGGACTGGGTCCCGCGGATTGCCTGCAGGAAATACCGGAATAATTTGGTTATCGCAAATTGGGAGGATGACATGATGCAAAAATTATGTGGTTGAAGGAGGGTGAAAAATTGCGGGCAGCATGGCCGGGGATGCTTATCGCACCCGGGCCGAAAGCCGGATATCCGCAAATGGGCACATAATTCTTAGAGCTTCATGGTGTACCAAAGAAAAGGAATTTTTCTTATAGTGGGAAGGCCCGGACTAAAAAAATGCAGTAACCAGCAGTTTACAACTCCCTGAGGCCTAGTGCCGCGTATCGGTTTTTCCCACGTAATGCACCTGGTACCTCCAGCGACTCAGCATACCGAGTACCACCACGCCTGCAACGGTGTACCACACAAAGGCCGGGGTAATTACCTGGGCGCCGCTGGCGTAGCTGTGCAGGCCTACCAGGTAAAAATTCACCCCAAAATAGGTCATCATGATACTGCCAAAGGCCACGATGCTGAGGAAATTAAAGGTCCATCGGCTTTTGAGGCCGGGGACCAGGCGCGCGTGGATCACGAAGGCGTAGACCAGGATGGAGATCAGCGCCCAGGTTTCCTTGGGGTCCCATCCCCAGTACCGCCCCCAGCTTTCATTGGCCCACTGCCCCCCGAGGAAGTTCCCGATGGTGAGCATGACCAGGCCGACAGTCAGCGCCAGTTCGTTGATAATGGTCAATTCGCGGAGGTTCATCCGCATACGCCGCTTGTTTTTCTCGGTTGTCATCAGGATCAGCAGCAGGCAGACCACCCCCAGGATCATCCCAACCGTGAGGGGTCCATAGCTCCCGACAATCACGGCTACGTGGATCATCAGCCAATAGCTGTCCAGGACAGGCACCAGATTTCCGATGGCCGGGTCTACCCAGCTTTGGTGGGCGATCCAGAGGAGCATGGAGGTAACAAAGGCCGAAGCGGCAATCGTCATGTCGCTTTTGCGGCCCAGCAAAAGGCCCATCCCCATACAGGCCCAGGAGACATAGAGAATGCTTTCATAGGCGTCCGACCAGGGGGCATGCCCGGAAATATACCACCGCAGGATCAGGCCGGCGGTGTGCCAGATAAACAGGATATAGATGATGCCTTTGAAGAAATACGTGGAAATATCCCAGATGCGCCGCTCCCTGAAAATGGCAAATATCAGGATGAAAAACAGCAGGACACCGCAAAGCGCGTAATACTTGTAAAGGCGGTTAAAAATGTCCAGGCGGTTGTAGATCACTTCCGTCTCTACCTTCCGGGCAGAGGGCAACACCTCACTGCCGTGGTTTTCCTGGTTTTGGCGGAACGCGGCCAGGAGTTTTTCCGCCTCGGAATAATCGCCGGTCCGGGCCCCTTTCTCCAGGGAGCTCAGGTAATAGGGTACTGCGTTGCGGATAAAGTTCGCATAGAGGCTGTCCTGTACCGGGAATTGCCCGCTGCGGAATTCCAGGGCGGAAATCCACTTGTTGTTCGGGTGGTCAATCAGCGGGAAAATCTTCAGGATCTCGCCGCTGAGGGCCCGGTTCAGCAAACCAAGCCGGAAATAGGCGTCCTTGAAATCCTGCTGGAATTTATTCGGGTTGTTGGTGGCAAAAGCCTCCTGAAGGACGGGCTCCAGCTTGTTGTTCCCCGCATCGTCAAAAAAGTCGATCAGCCGGATATACCGTTGCCCCTCGGGTACGCCAATCAGGTTCCGGATACTGTCATTCTCGGTTTTTTTGTCCAGGGCAACGAACTCGGCCACCGTCCACAGGTTGGGCCGCATCATCATCGACAGCAGCACCTGGTCGGGGGTCAGCCCCTGGTAGTCGTTGCGCAAAGTCAGTTTCCTGAGCAGTTCAGAGGCAAAGGTATTCACGGGCTTCATCCGCCCCTCCTCATCCTGGATCACCAGATGGCCAAAACGGGAGGCCTGCTCCGCCGGCACAGCGGTGGCATGAATGATGGAATCTACCTGTTCGGGAGGCGGCATCCCGGCGTGCTCGTGCCCGTCGTCCGGAAGGGTCTGGGCCGAGGCGGCAACACCTGTAAACAGCAATAGCAGCATCATGGCGGCTTTCTTGCGCTTGAGGTCTTCCAGGCGGCGGGTGAGCTCCCGGAACCGGGTCTTGCCGAAGAACATGATACCCATCAATCCGGCGTACAGCAGGAAGTAGCCGATATAGGTAACCCAGGTGCCCCAGAAATCGTGGTTCACCGAGAGCACCGTTCCTTTTTCGTCCGGGCTGAAACTCGCCTGGAAAAACCGGTATCCCCGGTGGTCGAGCACGTGGTTCATATAGATGTCGTAGTCAAACGGTCGTCCCTCCCCGGTGCTGTCGTGCACGGTAATCCGGCTCATGAAGGAGGCATAGCCCTGTTCCGTCCCCGGGTATTTTTCGGCGATGAAATCGTTTAAGGTGATGCTGAAAGGCAATTCGTGGATCTTGGAACCGTAGGCGGCGCGGAATGTAAGGCCCCCGATGGTCACCGGGTCGCTGTATTCAAAACGCCCTTTCCCGCCCAAAAGCGTCACTTCCCGGCTCGCATCCCCTGCCGAGAGGCGGACTGTAAGAGCATCCGGGTCGTTATCCGTTTGTTCATTCTCCGGGATGGGCATTACGCGGTACGCCCCCTGGACGGGCGGGTCGGGCACCACGAATTGCATACTGCCCAGGGTATAGAGCGACCGGAGCATCAGCGGCTGCACACTGTCGGCCACCACGGTCCCGCTTTGCTGGTCGGCCATGCGCATAAAGCTGCCCTCAAAAGGGGAATCAATGGTCAGGGTGCTATCTGTCCGGGTGATGTTCACAGCCCCGTCCACAGGGCGGTTCAGGGAAAAGAGTACGTTGTGGATGCTGGTGACCTCCCCGGATTCAAGGAAATGGTCGTGCCGCGACCCGCTTCCGGCTTCAACCAGTTTCAGGAACCAGTTGCCCCCAGCCTCCGGGGCAACACCCATTCGGGCACCCTGGGTGAAATCCACCACATCCACCTGTATGGGCGTACCGTTGAATTCGGTGGTCCAGGGCAGGCTGGACTGCTCGGCCTGTTCGGTAATAATCAGGTCGTCTTCCAGGGATTTGCGCTGGGGCTGGCCCTGTACTTCCCCGTCCACCAGGACGCTCAGGTACGTTTTATCCGAATAAAATACATTCTCGGTAGCCCCTTCGCGAATTGGCATCATGCCCTCGAAACTGATATAGCGGGTGATAAATGCCCCCACGAGGATCAGGATAAAGGAAAGGTGCAGGACCAAAACAGGCCACTTATTCCATTTCAGCAGGTCGTACCTGCGGATATTCCCGATAAAATTAATGACAAAGAAAACCATGATGGCCTCGAACCACCAGGCGTTATATATCCAAATTCGGGCGGTTTCCGTACTGTACCAGCTCTCGATAAAGGTACCGAATGCCATGGCCACGGCCATTACCAGGAATAATACCGCCATCAGGCGCGGGGAAAAAAGTATCCGGTTAACGGTTTGCAACATGCAGTTCGTCGTTGAAAAGGCAGTGCAAAAATAGCGGTTTTGGCGCGCAATCCAGCCCGATTTCCCAGATTAACATTTCGGATGTGTATTTTAGCACCGTGATCCGGATCCTACTTATCGGCAGCGGCAACCTGGCCTACCGCCTCTCGGGCGCCCTGGAGCAATCCAAAGGGGTTCGCCTGGTCGGCCTGCGGGCAAGGGATCCCGAAAAATTATCTGGATTTCCGGGAGCGGCTCCGCGAAGCGGGCTGGACGAGCCGGCACCCGATGCGGATATCTGCCTCCTGGCAGTTGCCGACCGGGCCATAGGGGATGTTGCAGCGGGTCTGAAAGGCTCCCCGGCCCTTGTTGTTCACTGCTCCGGGGCCCAGCCCCTGGCGACCCTGAAGGGCACCTCCCGCCACGGGGTCTTCTACCCTTTACAGACATTTTCCCGGGACCGCGAAGTTTCCCTGGCCGGCATCCCCGTGCTGACAGAGGCCGGCCGTCCGGAAGACCTGGCACTCCTGAATAAGCTCGCCAATACCATGGGGTGCAGTCCCCAGCCGGCGAATTCAGATAAACGCCTGGCACTGCATCTGGCTGCCGTGTTTGTCAACAATTTTACCAACCATATGGTCTACCTGGGCGAATCGGTGGCCAGCGGGTCCGGCCTGGATAAAGACCTGTTCCGGCCCCTGCTCCGGGAAACCCTGGCAAAACTGGAAAGCCTTGGCCCCCGGGAGGCACAGACCGGCCCGGCCCGGCGGGGGGATACGGCCACACTTGCCAAACACCGGGAATTGCTCCGGGGGAAACCGGCGGCCGCGATATACGACCAGATTACTGAATCCATTATTTCGACATATGAAACTGAATTATAAGGAGCGGCTGAAAGATGTCCGCACATTCGTCTTTGACGTGGACGGGGTATTTACCGACAGTTCCCTGCTGATCACTACATCGGGAGAACTGCTTCGCAAGATGAGCGTGCGGGACGGATTCGCCGTCAAAACAGCCTTGTCCCGGGGGTATCGCATTTGCATCATCAGCGGCGGTTCCAATGAAGGCGTCCGCGCCAGGCTCCGGGCCCTCGGGGTTACCGATATTTTCCTGGGTGCGGGCCACAAGGAGTCCGTCCTCAGGGAATACATGGAAGACTACGATATCCCGGCGTCGGAAATCCTCTATATGGGCGACGATATCCCCGACCTGCCGGTGATGCAACAGGTGGGCATGGCGGCCTGTCCGCAGAATGCCGTCCCGGAAATCAAGGCGATATCCCACTATATCTCCCACCTGAACGGCGGGGACGGCTGCGTACGGGATATCATCCAGCAAGTACTTAAAGTTCGGGGCGACTGGGAGCACGACTTCAACGCAAAACACGACTGATGCCCCGGCCGGACCACCAGCCACAGCACCTCGTACTCGGATCTGCCTCCCCCAGGAGGAAATCGCTCCTGGAGGCCATGGGCCTGGAGTTTGAGGTGCGTACCCAGGCGGCTGAGGAGCGCTTTCCTGAAGACCTAAAAACCTATGAAATAACGAATTACCTATCCGAACTTAAAGCGTCTGTATTACAAGACAGTCTTCCGGGCCGCGCCGTTTTGCTCACGGCGGATACCATCGTCTGCCTGGGGGACGAGGTGCTCGAAAAACCGGCTGGCGAGAAAGAGGCTCGGGAAATGCTCGGGAAACTTTCCGGGGCCTGGCACCAGGTATACACCTCGGTATGCCTGACCGCAAAGGGTTACAGGGAGGTTTTCCACGCCCGGACAGACGTGCGTTTTACCCGCGTAGACCCGGGTATGCTCACGACGTACCTGCATCTGGGAAATCCAATGGACAAGGCAGGGGGATATGGGATCCAGGAATGGATCGGGCTGGTTGGCGTAGAGGCCATCCGGGGTTCCTACACCAATGTAGTGGGATTACCCACCCAATTGGTCTACCAAAAATTACGCGATATGGTCCGGCGTGGTTTTTAACCTATTTTTGTTATCAAAAACAAAGACTATGCCCTGCCCCCGCCCTCAGAAATATACAACAGGTTTGCTCGTATTGCTATTGTTGGCTTCGGGCTGCAAACAAGGAGCCGAAACCGCTGATTCAGCCGGGGGTACCGATGGGGGTACTTCGCCTTCAGCGGATGCGACGGCCCCGCCCCGCCCGCTTACAGAGGATTTTAAATCCTATTGGTACGCAGGGGAGGCCGAGATCAGCTCGTATAGCCTCAGCCAGGCGCGTTACGGCGAATTGCGGGAAGGGGACGCTGCGCTGGTGTACGTCACCGAGCCTTTCAACCCCGGGAAACAGGTCAAGGCAGACCGGCCCGACAGCACCTCGGTTTCCGTGCTGAAATTAAACCGCACCCGTAAATTCCTCACCGGAATCTACCCGTATTCCATTATGAGCAGTATATTCTACCCGGTTTCGGACAACCGACATGCCCTGAAAATCAGCACATCGGTACAGGAGTGGTGCGGTCATGTATACGCCCAGCTCAACAACCGGGAGGATTTTGAGATTACCGCCCATAGCTATTTTGAAAGCGAAGGGGAGCAGGAATTGCACCTGCCCAAAAACGTCCTGGAAGACGAACTCTGGACCCGGTTGCGGATTGCACCGGAGACCCTCCCACAGGGGAACCACGACGTAGTGCCCTCCATGGAATTCCTCCGGCTCAGGCACCAGCCTTTCCAGGCTTATCCGGCCACCCTGACCCTGAGCGAACCCGCGAAAGTCCGAACCTACACCATTACCTATCCCGGGTTGAACCGGACGCTGCAAATCCATTTTGACGGGGATTTTCCCCATACCATCCAGGGATGGACAGATTCCTATCCAAGCGGGTTTGGGGCCGACGCCCAGGTACTCACAACCACTGCTCAACTCAGGAATACACTGAAAACTCCCTACTGGCGGCAAAACTCCAATAGCGACCTGCACCTGCGGGACAGCCTGGGATTATCCAAACGATAACGGATGAAAGAGCTGCTGCTTACATTCCAAACCGAGTTCCTCTGGACGGGGATTTGTATGCTCGCCCTGGCTATTTCCAGGTTTTTGTCAATCCAGGCAATACGCAAAGTCGGCCGCCTGAGCGAGATGGACCGGGCACGGACCCGGTTGATCATCAAATATGTGGCTATCGGGCATACGGCTCTCCTGGTAAGTGCGCTGATCCTCATCTGGGGGGTTAACTTCCGGGAAATCGGCCTGATATTTTCTTCCGTTTTTGCAGTAATCGGGGTGGCCCTATTTGCCAGCTGGTCCATCCTCAGCAACATCACCGCCGGGGTCATCCTGTTTTTTACCTTCCCGTATAAGATCGGCGACCGGATACGCATCCACGACAAGGAACTCGAGGAAGACCGGGAATTCGTCATCGAGGATATCCGGGCCTTCCACGTCCACCTGAGGATGCGATCCGGGGAATTGCTGACCTATCCGAATAACCTCTTCCTCCAGAAGGCAGTTACCCTTGCATCGGAAGATGCCGGGGATCCGGAAGGCAGCGAGGCGCTGTAGTTGTTAAAGAAGTTCTAAATTGGGGCTCCGGGGAGGTTATCTTCCTATATTTGGGTACTGACAAACCCTCCAAACATGCTCAAAATACTGAGGCTGTCCATCGCGGCAATTTGCCTGTTACCCGGCCTGGGTCAGGGCCAGGCTCCAAACCCGCCGAGTTCCGTTACCCTCTACAATGATCTCCAGGACCTGAATTTCCTCGGTTCGGCCCTGTACATCGCGGCCCATCCCGACGATGAAAACACCCGTTTGATTTCCTACCTCTCCAATGCCGTCCATGCGCGTACGGCCTACCTTTCCATGACGCGTGGCGATGGGGGCCAAAACCTCATCGGCCCGGAGTTGCGGGAACTCCTGGGTGTTCTGCGTACGCAGGAACTTCTCAATGCACGACGCATAGACGGGGGCCGGCAGTTCTTTACCCGCGCTGTAGATTTCGGGTACTCCAAAAACCCGGAAGAAACGCTGGAGATTTGGGATAAGCAGCTTGTATTGTCGGATGTTGTTCGGATCATCCGCCAATTTCGGCCGGATGTGATTATCAACCGGTTCGACCACCGAACTCCGGGAACCACCCACGGGCACCATACCTCTTCGGCCATCCTGAGTAAGGAAGCCTTTGAACTGGCCGGCGACCCCGAAGCCTTTCCCGAGCAACTAAAAGAACTGGACACCTGGGAGCCCAGCCGCCTGTTCCACAATACCTCCTGGTGGTTCTACGGCAGTCGGGAGCGCTTCCTGAAAGAAATGGACCGGTCCAAACTGACGGTTCTGGATGTCGGGGTTTATTATCCGGAACGGGGGATGTCCAATAACGAAATTGCCTCCCTGGCCAGCAGCCAACACCTCTGCCAGGGGTTTGGAAGGCCCACCAGCCGCGGCAGTGAAGAGGAGTTTTTGGAATTGATCAGCGGAACACAAACCCATGGAGACGATTTATTTGCGGGAATCGATACGAGTTGGGGACGGATGCCCGGGGGCGGCCCCGTCGGCGAAATCCTGGAAGGCGTGGCAGCGTCGTTTAATTTTACGGACCCTTCTGTGCATTTGCCCGAACTCCTGAAAGCCTATCAATTGCTGGATGCGGCACCGGATTCCTATTGGAAGGAGGTGAAAACCGGGGAGTTGACGGCATTGATTGCCGGCGTTTCCGGGCTTTACCTCGAGGCTTCCTCGGAAGATCCTCTGGCGGTCCCGGGCGACGTGGAAACCGTCAACCTGGAGCTGGTTAACCGATCCGGGGTCCCGGTAGCCGTTCAATCCATCGCCCTGGAATCCGGCACCCGGCTGGACAGCGCCTTCCCCCTCCCGGCCAACCAAAAAATCCAATTGGATCTGTCCCTGGAAATCCCTGAAGGCCACCCGGGCACTTCCCCCTACTGGTTGCGCGAACCGGGTACCCTGGGAACCTACCAGATCCCGGACCCTGAATTTATCGGGATGCCCCGCACCCCCCCGGCCTACCAGGTGCGGATCGACGCGCAAGTTGCCGGGATCCCCATTCGATTTGAGCGACCGGTAATCCACCGGTATTCGGAACCCGACCAGGGAGAGCGGTACCGGAGTTTTGACATCGTACCCCCTGTATCCACCTCCTTCGGCGAAACGGTGAGGCTGTTTGCGGAGCCCTCCGCGCAACCGGTGACGATCCGGGTAAAATCGAACGCCCAGAGCGTCTCGGGCACCGTTAGCCTGAATGTCCCGGAAGGATGGACGGTGCGCCCCGCCTCCCAACCCTTCCAGTTGGACGGCCTGGGTTCCGAAGGATTATTTGAATTCCGCGTCACCCCCCCGGCCGGAGCAAGTGAAGGATCTATCCGCCCCGAAGTGGTTACCGGGGGGAACACATACAACCGGGAGATGATTGCGATAGCCTATGACCACATCCCCACCCAGACCGTACTGATGCCTGCTCAAATGCGCGTTGTCCGCCTGCAGGTGGAGAAGGCCGGGCAGCACATCGGATATCTGATGGGGGCCGGCGACGCCATGCCGGAAAACCTGGAAGCCATCGGATACACCGTACACCAGATTGGGACCGACGACCTGACCCCCGACAACCTGCAGCGCTTCGACGCGGTGGTGGTGGGGATCCGGGCATACAATGTCCTGGACGAGCTGCCTGTTAAAAACGATGCCCTGCTTACCTATACCAAAAACGGCGGCACGGTCATCGTCCAATACAATACCTCGGGGCGGGGCAACCTGGATTTCAGCAAATTCGCGCCATACCCGCTTCAAATTTCCAGGGATCGCGTTTCAGACGAGGGAGCCGAAGTTACCTTCCTGGAGCCCGAGCACCCGCTGCTCAACTTCCCAAACCCGATCGAACCTGCCGATTTTGACGGCTGGGTTCAGGAACGCGGCCTCTATTTCCCCGATAACTGGGACCCTGCCTATACCCCGTTATTTTCAATGAACGACCCGGGGGAGCCGGCACGGAAAGGCAGCCTGCTGGTAGCCCCGTACGGAGACGGACATTACATCTATACCGGCCTGAGTTTTTTCAGGGAATTGCCGGCGGGTGTCCCCGGCGCCTTTAAATTATTCGCAAACATGCTTTCCATCGGGAAGGCCCAAGTAAAGACAGACCGTGCAGTTAAAGGATGAAATGAAAGAAAAAATGGTGTGGAAGCGGGCCTACACCCTGGTGATCCTGCTCAACATCCTGTATATCCTGGTATTCTACTATATCATGATCACAAACGCCTGATATGGGGATGGGAACCTTAGATTGGATTATCCTGTCCGGGACATTGATCTTTATCGTGGCCTTTGGCGTCTGGCGCACCCGCGGGAGCCGGGACGTCGACGACTACGTCCGCGGGGGGAAACGCGCCAAATGGCTCACCGTCGGGCTCTCCGTCATGGCCACCCAGGCCAGCGCCATCACCTTCCTCTCCACCCCGGGGCAGGCCTTCCACGACGGCATGGGCTTTGTCCAGTTCTATTTTGGCTTACCCCTGGCGATGATCATCATATGTATGGTGTTCGTCCCTATTTACCACCACCTGAAAGTCTATACGGCCTATGAATTCCTCGAAAAGCGTTTTGACCTGAAAACGCGTACCCTGGCCGCCATCCTGTTCCTGCTGCAGCGCGGTCTTGCGGCCGGGATCACGATTTTTGCCCCCTCCATCATCCTGTCGGCTGTATTGGGGTGGAACCTCAATACGCTGAACATCATCATCGGGATTATGGTGATAATCTACACGGTTTCCGGAGGGACCAAGGCTGTAAATGTTACCCAGAAACAACAGATGTTCGTGATCATGCTCGGCATGTTCATGGCTTTCTTCTTTATCCTGGGATACCTGCCCACCGACCTGACCTTCAGCAAAGCCCTCAAAGTGGCCGGAGCCAGCGACAAGCTGAATATCCTGAATTTCGACTTCGATACGGACAGCCGGTATACCTTTTGGAGCGGTATCACCGGGGGCCTGTTCCTGATGCTCGCCTATTTTGGAACGGACCAGAGCCAGGTGCAGCGCTACCTGTCCGGAAAATCGGTTCGGGAAAGCCAGCTGGGACTGATATTTAACGGTCTTTTAAAAATCCCCATGCAGTTTTTTATCCTGCTGGTGGGCGTCATGGTCTTTGTTTTTTACCAGTACAACCCGTCTCCCCTGAACTTTAACCCGGCGGCTACGGAAGCGGTGCTGGAATCCGAATATGCGGACGATTATGAACTCCTGCAGGAGGCTCACAGGGAACTGGAGGTCGAGAAAAAAATGGCGCAGGATGCCTTCTCATCGGCCCTGGATATTAAAGAGTATACCGCTACCATCGACGCGAAACAGCAAATCCTCGAGATCAACCGCCGGGAACAGGGCAACCGGGACGCCGCCCGGGAACTCATCGAGCGGGCAAACCCGTCGGTAGAAACGAATGACAAGGATTATGTGTTTATCCACTTTATCCTGAATTACCTCCCCCGGGGACTCATCGGCCTGTTGCTGGCGGTAATCCTTTCGGCAGCCATGTCCTCCACGGCCTCCGAATTGAATGCCCTGGGCACCATCAGCGCCCTGGATCTCTATAAGCGGAACCGACCCGATCACGAAGACCCGATGCATTATGTGAAAGCCTCGCGGGTGTTCACTTTTATCTGGGGGGTCATCGCCATTCTGATCGCCTGTTTTGCAGACCTGTTCGACAACCTGATCCAATTGGTAAATATCATCGGCTCCATATTTTACGGGAATGTCCTGGGAATCTTCCTGCTTGCCTTTTTCCTTAAATTCGTCCGGGGCAATGCCGTTTTCATCGCTGCCATCATCACGCAGGTCATCGTAGTGTTCGGCTGGTACTTTGACTGGATGTCCTACCTGTGGCTGAACGCTTTCGGGTGCGCACTGGTTATCCTGATCGCCCTGTTGCTGGAGAGTTTTGACCGGTTGTTGCGGAACCCCCCGGTACGCATCTGATCCCGCCAAAAAACCATAAAAAAACCGGACCCCAAAAGGTCCGGTTCTGCTTTTTCCCAAGGCCCGGCACCCCGGCCGGAAAACGCAGCTGCCAGGGGGCTCAGGTTACATGGCACCCCACTCCTTGAGGGAGTCCTGGTTCATCCTCACGTAATCCTGGTTCCCGGCCTCTTTTGCAACTTCCAGGGATTTCTTCGCCGCCGCAATGGCCCCTTTCTTATCGCCCATTTTTGCGTAGATCAACGATTTGACCCGCCACATCCAATAGGCATTCGGGGACATTTCAGTAGCCTTGTCGATCCAGGTTTTGGCCTGTTCCAAATCCTGCCCCTCGTCAAAGTAATAGGAGGCAGCCGCAAAATACTGGTTGGGCCCGGGGCCGCTCATTACGGACTGAATGCTCTTCATGGCCTTTTCCGTGGTGGGCACTTCAAAAGGCACCCCCACATAGGTGTTCTCCCAGAGCATTCCCAGGGAGGCCCCGTTGTTGGTTAAGTCGTCTACGGTGATGGTGAAAGTCTCTACCGGCATGGGCATTTCCATGACAGGTGCGGTAACCGTGGCAGCCACCTTGGAATCGTCCCACTGAGCCGGGAGCCCGCCGTTGTTGGAATCCGTATAAAAGTAGACTTCCCACTGCTCCTCTCCGGGTTTCGTATACAAAGCGTACGTCCCGGCTTCCAGGGATTTTCCTCCCACTTTTACGGGGTCCGAGAAGGAAACGGTAGTGTTCATGTTCGCCCCGGTCCGCCAGATGGCATCGTAGGGTACGAGTCCGCCGAAAATGGTGCGGCCCTTCATGGAGGGACGGGAATACTTAATTACCACGTCGGTGAGCCCGACGGTCTGGTGCAGTTCGGAGGCCGGGCTGGGTGCCGGCGTCTGCATCTGGGCAAGCCCGCAATAGCTGCTTGCCAGTGCCAGGAATAAAAGGTAGGATTTTTTCATCGGTTTAAAGTTTTAGTGTTTGGATCAAAGCTACTGATTCGCCCTGCCTGTAAATGTTAATTAAATCTAAAAAAAGCAAGGGCGGCGTAAATGCGATGGGGCTGTGACGGGTGATTCTCAATAGCGCAGGAAGGGCTCGGAGAGTATGGCCCCGCGAAAATACAGGGTCAGGTAATAAACGGAAGTATTCAGGGTAGCTATGTCCAGGCGTCCGGCATCTATTTCCGGCGCATTCTCGAACAGGACCATCCGGCCGGCCGTGTCGAAAACGGCCCGGGCCAGGATGGGTGCCGGGCGGTTGAGCTCGTAACGGAGTTCATCCGAACCTGCAGCCCGGAAAATCACCAGGCCGCCCGGTTGATTCGAATGGCCGGGTTCCGGTTCCCCTCCCTCCTCGCCCGGTTCCCCGGGTTCTCCGGGTTCTCCGGGTTCTCCGGGTTCCTCCCCCGGGGGTTCGCCATCCCTGGTAAAAGAATAAAGAGATGCCGGTAGCGAAGCCAGGCTGTTGGAAAAGGACTCCGTACTGACAAAGAACCGGCCTGAGGCATCTGCTGTAATCCCTTCGGCCTGGCCAAACCCGATATCCAGTAATTGCCTCCGGGTTTCGGGCGGAAAATTAAAGGTGTCGTTTGTTTGCGGTACCTCAATGAGAAAGGGCTGGAGAACGCTGGTATATCCCAGGAGGGCATAACCGCCACCAGGCCTGGGCGTGGCCCCGGTAATCAGGCCGCCTGCGGCGTAGGCCCCGCTCCGCAGGGCCAAATGATCGCCGGGCGATTTGGGGATTCGGTATGCCACCGTACCGTTGCCCTGCCATTGTTTTGTAAATACAATCAGGGAGTCTCCCCGTACCACCAGGGCCTCAGCATCCCAATCGCTGTTGGTTGTCCCGCTGAAATCCATCTGGTCTTCGTATGTGTATCCAATGCGGTCGGCGGTTACGGATGTATTCCCGGCTGCCAGGTCCTGTTTGGCGACCCGGTAGATGGCCAGGTCTGTACGGGTACCCCGGGTATTGCCGAAATCCCCGATATACACGTAATCCGTATCTTCTGCCAGGTCTTCCCAGTCTGTATTCAAAACGCCTTCCACGCGTACCTGTCGTTGTATCTCCAGGTTTACAGTGTCCAGATAATACAAAAGCGGTTCGTTGCCCGAGTCGTTATGCGTGATTATTTGAGGGCCGATGACCAGCAGCCCGGAAGTTTCCGAAACGATTTCCGGCAGGTTGCCCAGCAACCGAAGGTCTTCCTGGGCCCGAAGCGGCCCAAGGCCCGACAGGCAGACTACCAGCCCCATCAAAATGCGCATTCCCATGCGAAAAAGGTACAAATTCTATCCATCTCCGTGGCATTTCCACGACAGAGCTACGATTTTTCCGACCAGGACCCAATAAGAAATTTTAATTATTGTTTAACTCTTATATCTTTTTCCTAAACAAAATGATTGTATCTTTGAACAAAGTACCTGATGAAGTGTTATCAATTGCAAGCGGAACAGTCCCTGGCCCTTTCCAAACAAGAGGCCTGGGACTTTCTGTCCAACCCGGCCAACCTGCAGCGCATCACCCCGGCCCATATGGGCTTTAAAATACTGGAAGGCGCCGACCGGCCTATGTATCCCGGGCAAATCATCCACTATGTGGTTTCCCCGTTTCCAGGGATTCGCACCCGATGGGTCACTGAGATAACCCATGTTCGGGAAGGAGAATATTTTGTAGATGAACAGCGATTCGGCCCATACGCCCTCTGGCACCACAAACACTTTATCGAGGCCGTCGAAGGCGGCGTCCGGATGACGGATGTCGTGGACTACAAATTGCCCCTCGGATGGCTGGGCCGGTTAGCTCACGGGCCTGTGGTTAAAAGACAGCTGACGGCCATTTTCCGGTACCGGGAGGCCGAACTCGACAAACGGTTCGGCAAGCTTCCCGGGAGACCTTCCGCCCTCACATTTAAATCGCTTTGACAATGAAAAAGAACTTATTGATTATCGGCGGTTCCTCCGGCATTGGCCTGGAACTCGTCAAGCTACTGAAAGACAACCACAACATATATACGGCCTCCCGGAAACCCGGCCCCCTGGAGGACCTCGGTGTCCCGCACACAGAACTGGACGTCACCGGGGATTTCGATTCCCTGGATGGGCTGCCGGATACCCTGCACGGGCTGGTCTATTGCCCGGGAAGCATCAATCTGAAACCGTTTAAAATGCTCAGCGTGGATGCTTTTAGCCAGGATATGGACCTGAATTTTACCGGCCTGGTCCGGGTACTTAAAGCCGTGATGCCGCGCTTTGCCGAGTCGGCCAGCCTGGTTTTCTTCAGCACGGTGGCTGTGGGGAACGGCATGCCCTTCCACAGCAGCGTGGCGGCTTCCAAAGGGGCCATCGAAGGCTTTGCCCGTGCCCTGGCTGCCGAATACGCCCCCCAATTGCGCGTGAACGTGGTGGCCCCTTCCCTGGTGGATACCCCCATGGCTTCCCGCTTGCTGAACAATGAAAAGAAACAGGAAAAAATGGCGGAACGGCACCCGATGAAGCGGGTTGGAAAACCTTCGGATATCGCGCACATGGCGGCCTTCCTGCTTTCGGATGAAAGCGGATGGATGACCGGCCAGGTCCTTGGGGTGGACGGGGGCCTGAGTACCATCAACCTGAGTTAAAATGGGCAAATCCGTCAACATCTTCTGGTTTCGGCGCGACCTGCGGCTCGAAGACAACCGGGGCCTGTGCGAAGCGCTGGGCGCGGGCAGGCCCGTCCTCCCCATTTTTATTTTCGATTCGGAAATCCTGGACGGGCTGCCGGCGGATGACCCCCGGGTTACGTTCCTCCACGACCGTTTGCAGGAGCTCCGTTCCCGCATGCAGGAAAATCAGGGCAGTTCCCTGGCAATCTACCACGGGAAGCCCCTGGAGATTTTTAAGGAACTGGCATCGGACTGGGACGTCGGGCAGGTGTTCACAAACCGGGATTACGAACCCTATGCCCGGGATCGGGATGAGCAGGTGGGCCAATGGCTCAGCGAGCAGGGAATTGAATTCCACACATTCAAAGATCAGGTCATTTTTGAAAAGGACGAAGTGGTCAAGGATGACGGCGACCCCTATGTGGTTTACACCCCCTATATGAAGAAATGGAAGCAGGTCTTCCGGGACACCCCCCTTGCGACGTTCGATTCCGCTGGCCAACTGGGGAACCTGATCGCACATTCCCGGTTGCCCAACCCGGACCTTGCCGATTTCGGCTTTGAACGCTCCGCGATTCCCGTTCCGGATTATGATATGGGCGGGAAACTGATTGACGCATACGAAGACAACCGGAATTACCCGGCCCGGGAAGGTACCTCCCGGTTGGGACCCCACCTGCGCTTTGGCACCATCTCCATCCGACAGGCGCTGGGGAAGGCCCTGGAATCGTCCAATGAGACATTCTGGAACGAGTTGATCTGGCGGGAGTTCTTTATGCAGATCCTCTGGCATTTCCCGCGTACGGTCCATGAGGCCTTCCGCAAGGAATACGACCGCATCGCGTGGCGGAACGACGAATCGGAATTCGAGAAATGGCGGGAGGGCCGCACCGGCTTTGCCCTGGTGGATGCGGGCATGCGGCAACTCAATGCATCCGGGTATATGCACAACCGCGTACGGATGCTCACGGCGAGTTTCCTCTGCAAGCACCTGCTGATCGACTGGCGTTGGGGGGAGGCGTATTTTGCGGAAAAACTACTCGACTACGAAATGGCCAGCAATGTTGGCAACTGGCAGTGGGCAGCCGGGAGCGGCGTAGATGCGGCCCCCTACTTCCGGATCTTTAACCCGATGACCCAGGTAGATAAATTCGACAAGGATAAATCCTATATCCGGGAGTGGATACCGGAATACGGCACGGAGGATTACCCCGAAAAGATGGTAGATCACAAAGCGGCCCGGGAACGTTGCCTGAAGACCTATAAGGCCGCCCTGGATTAGGCAGACCCGGCGCCCTTACCAGGCGAGGTCCGCCATCAATTGTTCCTGACGGGCCCGGCGCCCCTCGAGCGTGCGTGCGTAATCCAGTGCGTGGCGGGTTCCAAAATCCGCATAGGATCTGCGGGCCCAGTCGATGGCAGCATCCAGGTCGCCGTTGATTTCATTGATAATCGCCATGTTGTAGAAAGCCCTGCCGGCCACCTTCCCCTTCGGATGATCGGTCTCCCGTTCCCAAAGCCGGGCGGCACCGTCCCAGTCACCGGTTTGGGCCAGTCGCTTGCCGCGCACAAATAAATCGCTTCCCCTTACAAAATAGTCGCGGCCCACGCGAACACGTCGGGGTTCCAGCCTGCCGCCGTGGCGATACCCCGTTCGCTGGGAAAGCTCCAGCACCCGGTCCTTGCGCACTCCGATGGATTCCAGGGCGGCTACCGGGTTGATCCCCTGTCCGCTCACCAGGAAACGATCTGTATAGACCCATTCGTCTACCGGCAGGGGAAGGTCCGGGAGGTAGATTCGCCAACCGTTGCGCACCTCGGTATCCAGGTCCAGCTTATGGGCGGGGACGGAGATCGGCAATCCGAGGTCACCGGGCAATTCCATCATCCCGAGTTGCAGATTGACCCGGGTATCCGTATCGTAAAAGGAAAGGGAAAAGATCCCATCCAGCCCGTGGGTGGTGCATAACTCCCGAATCTGTTCCCGGGTAAGCGGCGCGGGCATGCCCCGCAGCCCGCGGGCTACTTGCGGCAGTTCCTCCAGGACCACCACAGCTTCATATCGGTTGGATAGGCGCAGGCGATCTGCCAGGCCCTCTATGGCGGCGGAAGCCCCGAGGGAATCCAGTTTCATGCCCTCTGCGGAAAGTACGGCATCGATCTTTGCGAGGCCCCGGTTGCCCTCAGAGGGAAGGGAGCGGTTTATGATGCCGATGCGCTGGACGTTCCCGGGCAGCATTACAGCCGCCGGTTCCGTGACAGTCATACTCAGCCGGTTGGTTGCGCTGCAGGATGGGGCCAACGCGAGGACACCGGATAACAGGCAAAATTGAAAGATTCGTCTCATGGCGTAGGTTTTGTGGATTTTATATCGGTTCCCTGCGGTTGGCATATGGGGGCCATTCCCGGGGCAATTCCCACCGATTTTTTCCAGTTCCTATTCAATTAACAGGCCAATCCGGCAAAAATTGCATTTTTTCGATGGAATACACCTTCATTTCCGGCCGCGCGGTTCCGGGGAGACATCCATTTTTTGGTATATTTAGGTGCCCGCCAGAAAGCCGGGCAGACGCAGCGACTAATTCAAATACCACTATGAAGAAAAGCTTACTCCCCTTGGGCCTGTTATTCGGCCTGTTTGTGCACGCACAAAAAATGGGCCCCGAAAAGCGGGCTATTGTCGAATCCATCAATGCCCACCAGCAGGAACTGATCGCCCTGAGCGACTCCATATGGGCAGCGGCCGAAGTGGCCTTCCAGGAAAACATATCGAGCCGGCTACTGGCCGATTACGCCGAGGAAAACGGCTTCACGGTAGAACGGGGCGTTGCCGGCATGCCCACTGCCTTCGTTGCCACTTACGGCAGCGGCAGCCCGGTGATTTCGGTACTCGGGGAATTCGATGCATTGCCCGGGATCTCCCAGAAAGCCCAACCCACCAAGGAGGCTTTGGACCCCGGGGGCGCCGGCCACGGATGCGGGCACAACCTCTTTGGCACCGCCAGCTTGGCTTCAGCCATTGCCGTCAAGGAACTCATCGAGGCGGGAGAGCTCTCCGGAACCGTCAAATTCCTGGGCACCCCGGCCGAAGAAAAGTTTTTCGGCAAAATCTGGATGGTCCGGGAGGGCCTCTGGGACGACGTGGACGTCAACCTGAGCTGGCATCCCGGAGCCGAGATAGAGGCGGATGTCCAGAGCACACTGGCCCTGGTAGATTTTAAGGTCGAATTTTTCGGCCAGGCAGCACATGCTTCCGCCGATCCGTGGAACGGGCGCAGCGCCTCCGACGCGTTGGAGCTCTACACCACCGGCATCAATTATTACCGGGAGCACATCCAGCCAACGGTTCGCATTCATTATCACATACAGGACGGGGGCCAGGTAGTCAATGTGGTCCCGGATTATTCCCGGATCTGGGTGCGGGTTCGGGATACGAAACGGGAAGGCATGATGCCCGTATACGAACACGTGCAAAAGATGGCGGAAGGCGCCGCAATCATGGCGAATGTAGATTATAAAATCTCCCTGATATCCGGGATTTACGAAACGCTCGTCAACCGTACAGGGGGCGAGGCGATGCAAAAAAACCTCGAATTGCTGGGGCCGATCGAATACACCGCATCCGAGCAGGAATTCGGCAAAAAGATACAAATGGCCACCGGGAAGCCCCAGGTGGGCATGGACAGCGAAATCCGGCCGCTGAAAGCCACCCGCGAAAACCCGGGGGGCGGATCTACGGATGTGGGAGACGTCAGCTGGAATGTCCCCAATATCAACCTCGGGGTAACCGTGGCTCCCAAGGATACCCCCTGGCACTCCTGGGCAGTGGTTGCATGCGGGGGGATGAGCATTGGCCACAAAGGCATGCTCTACGCGGCCAAGGCCATGGGGATGACCATGGTTGATTTGTTCAAAAGCCCAAAACTGGTGGAGGCCGTAAAAGAAGAATACCGGGAACGCAAAGGGGAGACAGTATATGAACCGATCATCCCGGAAGGACCGCCACCTATTAATGCTGAAAAATAACATGGCAACTCATACGCTTATTGACAATTCGGAAGAGAAACGCTACGAATTTCGGATCGGCGACCAGGCGCCGCGAATTGAATATATACGCACCAAAGACAAAATCTACCTGACCCATACCGAGGTCCCCGATGAGCTGGAAGGCCAGGGCATTGGCAGTTCCCTGGTGCGTGCCGTCCTCGAAGACATCGAGAAAAAGGACCTGACCCTGGTGCCGCTCTGTCCGTTCGTCGCCGGGTATATCAAAGAAAACCCCGAGTGGAAAAAACTCGTGCTAAAAGGGATTAACATCGAATAATATGAGCGACGAAATCGTAAAAGAATATTCAAAGGGCAATTTTCACGTCATCTGGAAGCCCCGCAAATGCATCCACTCAAAAGTCTGCGTCGAGGCACTTCCGGAGGTATACCGCCCGCAGGAGAAACCCTGGATCAAACCGGATCACGCCTCCGAGGAGGCGCTGCGGGAGCAGATCGACCGGTGCCCGTCGGGTGCCCTGGGTTACCGGGAAGACAGCCGGGCAGGGAAGCAACCGGAGTCCAAAGGGGCCGTTAAAGCGCAGGTGGTGAAAGGGGGGCCTTTGCTGGTTCGAGGTTCCCTGGAACTGGAGTCCCCGGACGGGGAGCAGACCCTGGAGGGCAGCACGGCTTTCTGCCGCTGCGGCGCCTCGGATAACAAGCCGTTTTGCGATGGCAGCCATAAGGACGTGGAATTTGACAACTAAGGCCTTGCGGGCCGCCGAACAACCCATTTAACCAAATATGAAGAAATTACTACTGCTTGTATTACTGTTCGCCTGGGGCGGGCTGTGGAGTCAAAAATTCGATTTCACCTACGACCATTACTCGTTTATCGTTGAGGATCTGAAGAAAACCGGGGACTTTTACGCCGATGTGCTGGGCCTTGAGGAGATCCCGCACCCATCGGATACTTTAAATTTCCGTTGGTTCCGCATCCGCGGGAATACCCAGGTACACCTGATCCGGAAAGACGAGGTACAGAAGTCCGAGAGCAAGAGCGTCCACCTGTGCCTGGCGATCAAAGACCTGGACGGCTACATCGAATTCCTGGAATCCCGGGACATCCCCTACTGGGATTGGCCGGGGAAGATCAATACGGTGACCCACCGGGCCGACGGAGTGCGGCAGATCTACCTGCGCGACCCGGAAGACAACTGGGTGGAGATCAATACGGCAGAACACGAATTCAACTGATCCCCGCTATGGCAACATCTCCCCGTATATTCCCGTTGGGCTTTCCCTGGGAAACCCCGGACCCCTTCCTGTTTTGCGTACACCATCTGGATAAATATCCCAGCGGTAATGCGGATATGGGGCCGGACGCATCCCTGGAAGGTCGTTCCCTGGGTAACGACTTTACGCTCCGCGACGGATGGCGTATGTACCACGGGCGGTCCGTCCCCGGATTTCCGGCCCACCCGCATTGCGGATTTGAAACGGTGACCATCGTAACGCGCGGATTCTGCGACCATGCGGATTCCCTTGGGGCGGCAGCCCGCTTCGGGGAGGGCGACGTCCAATGGATCACCACGGGCAGGGGCCTGCAACACTCCGAGATGTTCCCGCTCCTGGACCGTCAGGGACCCAATACCCTGGAATTATTCCAGATATGGCTCAACCTCCCCGCCCGGGGTAAACGGGTGGAGCCTCACTTTAAAATGCTCTGGAAGGAGGACCTGCCGGTTATCCAAAAGGAAAAAGCGACCATTCGGCTGGTAGCGGGCAGCTACGACGATGTCCAACCGCCGTCACCCCCTCCGAACTCCTGGGCGGCCAATCCCGACAACCGGGTGGTAATCGCCCTGATTGACCTCGCGCCCGGGGCATTCATCTCCTTGCCGGAAACGGAGGAAGGAACACACCGCCGGCTCTACCTGTTTGAGGGCACCGGCCTCAGCATTTCCGGGGATGGGGCGGGCGAAAAGACCATCTCTGTGGAAAGCGGAAAAGGCGTGGAACTAGCCCCCCGGGCCTGCCAACTGCGGAGTGGGGAGGAACCGTTGCGCATCCTGTGGCTTCAGGGGAAACCCATCGACGAACCCGTGGCCAAATACGGGCCGTTCGTCATGAATACCCAGGAGGAGATCGAACGCGTTATGGGGGAATTCCGGGCCACGCAATTTGGCGGCTGGCCCTGGCAACATCAGGATCCTGTCCACAAGCGGGATGCCAACCGGTTTGCCAGGTTTCCGAACGGCACCGAAATCAGGAAATAACAAGTTACCGTTCAGACCCGGGTAATCCGGGCTCCGATTGCCTGCAGGCGCGTGTCGATGGCCTCGTACCCGCGATCGATTTGTTCGATGTTGTGAATGGTGGACGTCCCTTTTGCCGAAAGGGCGGCGATCAGCAGGGAAACGCCGGCGCGGATATCCGGAGACACCATGGTGGTTGCCTTGAGCGTCGATTGGAAATTGTGGCCGATGACCGTGGCCCGGTGCGGGTCGCAAAGGATCACTTTTGCCCCCATGTCCAGCAGCTTATCCACGAAGAATAACCGGCTTTCAAACATTTTCTGGTGGATGAGGACTTCTCCCCTGGCCTGTGTCGCCACTACCAGGAGGATACTCAGCAGGTCCGGCGTCAGCCCAGGCCAGGGCGCGTCTGCAATCGTAAGGATGGACCCGTCGATGTAATTCTGTATTTCATATCCGTCCGTATGGGCCGGGATATGGATGTCGTCGTCCCGGCGCTCCAGGGTGATCCCCAGCTTCCGGAAGGTCGTCGGGATCAGGCCCAGGTCGTCCCAGCTCACGTCCTTGATGGTCAGCTCGCTTTGCGTCATGGCGGCCAACCCAATCCAGCTGCCGATCTCGATCATATCGGGGAGCATGCGGTGCTCGGTTCCCCCCAGGGATTCCACCCCTTCGATGGTGAGCAGGTTAGACCCTACCCCTGTGATGCGGGCCCCCATGCGGTTCAGCATTTTACACAATTGCTGCAAATACGGTTCGCAGGCAGCGTTGTAGATGGTAGTTGTACCTTCCGCCAAAACTGCGGCCATGACGATATTTGCGGTACCTGTAACGGAGGCCTCATCCAGGAGCATATCGGTTCCTTTGAGTTTTTTGGCCTCCACCCCGTAAAAGTGTTCCTCCTTATTATAGCGGAAGGATGCCCCCAGCTTGATAAACCCTTCAAAATGGGTGTCCAGCCGTCGGCGTCCGATTTTATCCCCGCCCGGCTTCGGGATATACCCCTGCCCGAATCGCGCCAGCAGCGGGCCCACCAGCATGATGGAACCCCGGAGGCTCCTGCCATCCGCCTTGAAGGCATCGCTTTGCAGGTAGTCCATGTTAATATCGTCCGAACGGAAGGTATAGGAACCCTTGCCCTTTTTCTGGATTTTAACCCCCAGGTCCTCGAGGATTGCAATGAGTTTGTTGACATCCACGATGTCCGGGATGTTGTGGACAGTTACGGGTTCGGATGTCAGCAGGACGGCACAAAGTATCTGCAAGGCCTCGTTCTTGGCCCCCTGGGGCGTGATTTCACCCTGCAGGCGATGCCCTCCTTCAATTCTGAATGATCCCATGTGTATTAATAGCGCTTTTTGCCCCGGCTTCCCCGCGAGCCCTTCTTCCCGGAGTTGCTGCGGCCTGAAGATTTGGTAGTCCTCGTTTGTTGCTGCTTGAGGAACTGGCCGCTTTCGGTGAGGTTTTCCCCGTCGGAGGCCAGGTCGATTTGTCCGTCGCTGAGTTCGAAAAGGTGCTGGAAGATGACCTTGTCGTCGACAGTATCCTTGTTCCAGTTCAGGTAGCACTTCTTCATGTGGTTGGCGATGGCGTATTCCAGCCCGTCGCGCTTATCCCCTTTCTCCCACTGGATGGCCTGGTCGATCATCCGCTTGATGTTGTTTCCGTAAAACCGGTATTTTGGGTGGTTTTGGGGATAATCCAGGGGTTCCGGACGTTGCTGCAGGGTTTCCTTCGGGGTGATGGGAAACGGGGAATCCACATCCAGTTTAAAATCGGACATGATGAATAATTGATCCCAGAGCTTGTGCTGGAAATCGGGAACGTCCCGCAGGTGCGGCTGCATGTTGCCCATAACACTGATAATGGCCTGGGCAATCCGGTTGCGTTCGTCCCGGTCTTCGATGCCGACGCAGTAGTCGACCATTTTCTGAAAATGCCGCCCGTATTCCGGGATGTGCAGGTGCGAGCGTTCGGTATTGTATTCGAGGTGATCTATTTGAGTCAAAAGGATAGAGGCTAATTAACGAATTCGATGTTGCCCGGGAAGTTCCGGGGCTCGCAAATTACTGAAATTATATGAGATTACCATAATCAGAGCGAAATGACGCCCGGTATTTTTCCCACTTCCCGGTAATAGGCAATGACGGCATCCGGGTCCGGCAGGTTAACAGTTACGGACAGGCTCGTGTACTTTCCCTTGCGCGACTGTTTGGATTCGATAACCGCCCCCGTATTGTCAAAAACCGACTGGATCCTGCCGATTTTATCCGGGTCGGACGGGACGATAAACTTATAGAGGTAATCGGATGGCCAGTTGGCGGATTTCTGTAATTCCGCCTTCAGCCTGTCGTAGAATTCAGCCTTGTCTTTTGAATCCATGCCCATTTGTTTTTGCAAAGATACAAGACGCCGGCCATTTCCCCCTGCCGTCGGGAATATGTATTTTTGCGGGGAGCAGCCGATTGTCCGGACACCTGCGGCCGCCTGCCAGCTATTGACTTATGAAGAAACGAATCGTAATCACCGGAGGGCCCGGAACGGGTAAAACGGCCCTGGTCAGCCAGCTCGAAAGTCTCGGGTATCCCTGTTTCCACGAGATTATCCGGGAGATGACCCTCAGGGCGCGTCGGGAAGAAACGGGGACGGCCCACCAGACGAACCCCCTGGCATTTGTCCGAGACCCGCTCGCCTTCAACAAAAAAATCCTGGAAGGCCGCATGGAGCAGTTCCGGGCTGCAGAACAACTGCAGGACCCCGTGGTATTTTACGACCGGGGCCTGCCCGATGTGATTGCCTATATGGACTACTTCAAGCAGGACTACGATGCGTACTTTACGGCTCCCTGCCGCCAGATGCGCTACGACATGGCCGTAGTGCTTCCGCCCTGGAAGGAAATCTACCGGCAGGACCACGAACGCCTGGAGAGTTTCGAGGAGGCCTGTGCCATCCACAGCTGCCTGGAAAGGAGCTACCGGGAATGCGGATACGAGGTGCACGCGCTCCTTCCGGGCACCCTGGAAGAACGCTGCCGCGAATTGTTAGACCTCATCGGAAACCAAAATGACTGATCCCCGGACCATCCTGAGGCAGTATTGGGGCCACGATTCCTTCCGGGGCTCCCAGGAGGCAATGATCCGCGATGTCCTGGACGGCCGGGATGTTATCGGGCTCATGCCCACCGGGGGTGGTAAAACCCTGTGTTACCAGGTCCCGGGCCTGATCCGGGAAGGCATTTGCATCGTCGTTTCCCCACTGATCGCCCTGATGGAGGACCAGTTGGCGGGCCTGCGGGCAAAAGGCGTCAAGTCTTTGGGGCTGTTTGGCCGCCTGTCCGAAGAGGACCTGCTCCGGCAACTGGACAATGCCGCCTTTGGGCAATACCGCTTCCTGTACCTCTCCCCGGAACGACTGAAACAGGACATCGTCCGCCAGCACCTGGAGCGCATGCCGGTCTCCCTCCTGGCCATCGACGAAGCCCACTGCATCTCCCAGTGGGGTTTCGATTTCCGGCCCGCCTACCTGGAATGCCGCGTATTGCGGGAGATGCATCCCGGCGTCCCCACCATTGCACTCACCGCCACAGCTACCCCGCAGGTGCTCGGGGACATTACCGGGTTGCTCGGCCTGGAGGAAGCCCGGGTATACCGGGATTCCATCCGCCGCGAAAACCTCCGGTACGCCGTCAGCCGGTCCGAGGACAAGCGGTACCGGCTCCGCGCCCACCTGGAATCGGTAGCGGGAAGCGCCATCGTCTACGTTCGGACCCGGAGGAATACCCTGGCCGTTGCCGCCTTCCTGAACAAGCATGGAATTCAGGCAGGCCCCTACCACGGGGGGATGACCCAGGCGGCAAAATCCGATGCGCTAAGGGATTGGCAGGCAGGCGCACTCCGCGTGATCGTAGCTACCAATGCCTTCGGCATGGGAATCGACAAGTCGGATGTCCGGACCGTGGTACATTTCGAAATACCCGAAACCCTTGAGCATTACTACCAGGAAGCCGGCCGGGCGGGCCGGGATGGCAAACCCGCCAGCGCGCTTTTGCTCGCACCCGAGGCGGATTCGGACCGGACAGCGGAATACTTCCTGGGCAACCTGCCGGAAGTCGCCGACCTGATACAGGTTTACCGCAAACTCAACGCCTATTTCGGAATCCCCTATGGGGAAGCCCCCGAAATTCCGCTCCCTTTTCGGTTTGAAGCCTTCTGTGAAACCTACGGCCTGCCAGCGGCAAAAACGTACAACGCCCTGGAAATCCTGGACCGGCAAGGAGTTATCTCACTGCTACAGGTTTTCAAGACCACCCTGAAGATGCGGCTGACGTGTTCCAAAACGGCACTCTGGGAATATTTGGACACCTACCCGGACCTACAGCAAACTGTCCACATCCTCCTGAGGACCTACGGGGGGCTCTTCGATTTTGAAACCCCGGTTGGCCTGCGGTCCCTGGCGCGAAAACTCGCCGTCCCGGAAGCCAGCCTGCTCACTTCCCTGAAACGCCTCGAGAAGGATGGGCTCGCGGACCTGCAGGTCCGGGAGGGGGACATGGAGGTGTTTTTCCTGGTCCCCCGGGAGGACGAACGAACCATCCACGCCTTCGCCAAATCCGTCAAAACCCGCCTGGAGGTCCGGGCCGGGAAAGTAGGGCAGATGCTCGCCTATATCCGGGAGGTAAAAGATTGCCGGCAGGCAGCCCTGATGCGCTATTTCGGGGAAGACGATCCGGGGCGCTGCGGACACTGCGACCTGTGCGCCCCCAGCCCGGGCCACCCGGGTATCCGCGACAAAGTCCTCCGGGAACTCAGGCAGGGCCCGATGACCTCCCGGGAATTGTCCCGGGCGGGTTGCCATCCCGAAAATCAATTGCTCAGCTGTTTGCAACACCTCCTGGAAGAAGGACGGTTGCGGCTGGACAAACAGAATCAATACACCCTGGTATGAAAGATCTCAATATCGCCTTTATGGGCACCCCGGAATTTGCGGTAGCCTCCCTGGATGCGCTAATCCGAGCGGATTTCAAAATTGCAGTCGTGGTAACCGCGCCGGACCGGCCGGCCGGACGCGGCCGGAAACTCCGGGCCTCGGCCGTAAAGTCCTATGCTGTGGAAAAGGGCCTTCCCGTACTGCAGCCCACCAACCTGAAAGACCCGGACTTTGTAGAGCAGCTTGCCTCCTTTGGTGTCAACCTGCAAGTGGTGGTCGCTTTTCGCATGCTGCCCCGACAGGTCTGGGAGTTCCCGGAATATGGCACCTTCAACCTGCACGCCTCCCTCCTGCCCGATTACCGGGGGGCGGCCCCCATCAACTGGGCAGTGATCAACGGGGAACGCACCACGGGCGCAACCACCTTTTTCATCGATGAGCAGATCGATACGGGACACGTCATCCTGCAGGAATCCCTGGAGATCGGCCCGAGGGAAAATGCCGGGCAGTTACACGACCGGCTGATGGCGCTCGGGGCCGGGCTCGTAGTGGAGACCGTGCGCCAGATTCAGGCAGGGACGGTTACCACCCACCCGCAGCCCGAGCCGGAGCCGGACAAAATAGCCCCGAAGCTCTTCCGGGATGATTGCCGCATTGACTGGAAAGCCCCGGCAGCGCAAATCGACAACCTGATCCGCGGGCTGAGCCCCTACCCAACGGCCTGGACGCAACTTGAGACCGGTTCCGGCACCACCACCTGCAAAATCTACGCAGCACGGCCGGCAGACATCCCTTCAAATGGCAGTCCGGGCGACCTGCATGGTATGGACAGGAAGTTATTTGTGGATACCTCGGACTCCCAGTTGGAAATCCTCGAATTGCAGCCGGAGGGAAAACGTCGGATGCCCGTTTCGGATTGGTTGAATGGCACCGAGCTCAAAAAAAATGACCGGTTTCGCTGAAGCCCCGTAAAATCGGGGCTCCGCAAATGTGTCGTGAATTTTCTCACTTTATTAACAAACCTCCGAAGTTATCAACAAAATCGGCGATTTCCCCCGGTTTTACTTGCTTCAACGGCAAATCCGTATAATTTTGTTTGCGCTTTGCAATATGTATAACAACATTTAACGTACTAAAATTATGAACAAAACAGAATTAATCGATGCCATGGCAGCCGATGCCGGAATCACCAAAGCCGCAGCCAAAAAGGCGCTGGAATCTTTCCTCGGAAACGTAGAGAGCTCTTTGAAAAAAGGAAACCGCGTTTCTTTAGTAGGATTCGGCTCCTGGTCTGTTTCCAGAAGGAATGCTCGCGAGGGCCGCAACCCTTCTACCGGGAAAACCATCCATATCCCGGCAAAAAACGTAGTAAAGTTTAAAGCAGGTTCCGAATTAGGAGATGCGGTAAACTAAAAAGGGGCGCCATTCGTACCCTATAGAAATCAACCCCGGCCCCTGCGCCGGGGTTGCTTTTTTAGGTACCCTTTGATAATTGGCGGATTTGTCCTATTTTTAATTTAACGGTAACCTTCCGTCTATGTTAGGTATACAACCAAAGAAGGGGAAACTGCTCATCGCAGAGCCCGCGCTCACCGGGGACGTTTCCTTCAACCGGTCCGTGGTGCTCCTGGCAGAACACAATCAGGAAGGCTCGGTGGGCTTTATCCTGAACAAGCCGTTAAACTACAGCATGAGCGACCTGGTAGACGAAATCCAGGTGCCCTTCCCCGTTTACAATGGCGGCCCCGTGGAACAGGACAACCTATACTTCATCCACAAGGTTCCGGACCTGATTTCAGATTCTGTCGAAATTTCGGACGGTATCTACTGGGGGGGCGACTTTGACACAACCGTAGCGCTTATCAACGAGCGGAAGATCAGCCAGAACGATATCCGGTTTTTCCTGGGTTACTCCGGCTGGGCCTCCCTGCAACTGAACCAGGAGCTCGACTCCAAATCCTGGATCGTCGTCACCAACAAGTACGAAAGCGATATCATCCAGAAATCCACCCAGGCCTTCTGGCGGGAAAAGATGATGGAATTGGGCGGGGATTACCTGCTATGGTCAAACGCGCCGGAAAACCCCAGCCTGAATTAAACTGCAGCCCGAATTAAACTGCAGCCCGGATAAAACTTCCACCCGGATCAAATTTCCAGTCAGACAACGTCCCCACCACGATTATACGCCGGCACCAACGGCGGCAAGATTCAATTTTCCGGTTAAAAAACGCGCGGCATCCGATTGGAACTCCGCCTTCCGGTAACTCGTAACCGAGCGGATCCCCACAATGGCATTCGTAAAGAACAATTCATCGGCTTTTTGCAGGTCGAAGGGTGAGATGGCCGCCTCCTCCAGGGAATACCGACCGGAACCCGGTACGATTTTCAGCAACTGTTTACGGATGATGCCCTCCAGGCAACCGCTTCCTGACGGGGGCGTCCGAATCTGATCGCCAGAGCGGATAAACAGGTTGCCACTCAGGGCCCCGGCCACTTCTTTATTCTGATTGAGCAACAGGCAGGTATCCAGGCCGTTTTCAGCGGCGTAGATACTGCCCAGGACCTGGACGAGCCGGTTGGTGTGCTTAATACCCGAAAGGGAGTCCGCAGGCACATAATAATCCCGGAATAGGTCGGCCCTGCAAGGCGCTTCGGAAAGTTTATAACCCGGGGATTCCAGGGGTTCCGATTCAATGATATATCCGATATCCAACCGGTCCGGCCCGTAGCGGCCGCCTGCATCCCGGAAGACCGTAATCCGGACCCGGGCAGGCTGCCCGTTGCGGCCTCCGGCTTCCAGCGTTTTCAGGATCTCCGCTTCGGCAAACTCCATATTGAACATCATGGGAATCTCCATCCGCAACTGCCGCATGGAGGCCATCAGCCTGAAATAGTGGTCTTCCCAGAAGAAGAGCTGTTTCCCGTTATAGCGGAGGGTTTCAAACAGCGCATCCCCATAGCGCAGGCCGCGGTTGGTATGGTTCAGGAAATGAGAGGAATCCGGGAGCAGGTCCCCGTTGAAGTTAATCATGTGGCGTACCTTGATTTTCCGCGCAAAGATACAATATTCGGGAGGGATTGCAGGGGGCAGTCACCGCCGGCTGCTCACGGTTGCAGCCCGGGAATATACCCGGCCTACCTCCCCAGGGGCGTCAGGTGGATCCCAGAATCTGCTTCAGGTCGGAAACCTGGTTGGTCCAGAGCATTTTGGCTTCTTCCAGTTCATCCTCCTCGGCGAAGTCGGTAATAAAAAGGGAGACGTCCTTGGTAATCTCGTCCACGATGATGCGCATTTCAAAATAACTGTCGTCATCATTGTATTCCCAGGCAAAACGAACAAATTCGTCCGTCTTGCGCTTGAGCAGGCGGGCAACTTCCTCGGTGCCTTCCCAGATAAAGGTAAACCGTTCCCCCCGGGAGTTTACGTTGTCCGCAAACCATTCGGATAACCCGGAAGGGGTAGCGAGGTACTGGAACAGCAGCTGAGGGGATGCTTGTATGACAAATTCAATCTCAAACTTCGTTTTCTCGTCCATTCCGGGGTAGTATTAGCAGTTTGCGACCCAATTTCGGGCTGCGCATGGTACGCGGGCAATATATCGAATTATAGATGATAAAAAAATAATTCAAAAAAACTTTTTGGCCCGTCCCTGTTGACTGGACGGGAATTAAAAACTATATTTGCAGCCGTTTTAAAATGAGTCGGCGAGGTAGCTCAGGTGGTTAGAGCGCAGGATTCATAACCCTGAGGTCGGGAGTTCAAGTCTCCCTCTCGCTACAAGCCCTCCGGGCTTTCTATCAAACGGTTTGTGCGTGCACAAACCGTTTTTTTTATGGCCGCACGCTCTGGATGGGTCTAACAGGATGGTGAGCAATGCCAAAACGGTGGGAACCGGGATTTGGCGAATGCTCAATGGGATTCCAATCAATCCATCCTGGTTGTCGGCTGGCACAACGCGGGAAGCACCCCCGGCAATCAGCTGGCAAAGAAGTCGACGATGGCCCGGATGCCGACAGCTTTCCTATTTTCGGATTCTGGCTATGGTAGCCAGGGTGGAACGGACAGTCTCCTCCAGGCCGGCAAAGTCCTCCTTGGCCAGCAGGGATGAGCTGATCAGTTTTGATCCCATCCCGACACAGCAAACCCCGGCATCAAACCAGGCTTTGAGGTTGGATTCCTCCGTACTGACGCCGCCGGTGGGCATCACCTCGGTCCAGGGCTGTGGCCCCTTTATGGCCTTTACAAACCCGGGGCCGTAGACGGATCCCGGAAAGAGTTTGATGATCTCGCAACCCAGCTCCTCAGCCCGGTTGATTTCGGTCAGCGAACCGCAACCGGGCGACCAGAGGATCTTCCGCCGGTTGCAAACACGGGCGATATCCTCCCGCAAAGATGGGGTTACAATAAAATTAGCCCCCATCTGGATGTACAACGAGGCCGCAGCCGCATCGGTGACTGAACCAACCCCAAGGATCATCCCCGGCAGTTCTGCCAATGCAAATTTATTCAGCTCCGAAAAGACCTCAAAGGCGAAGTCGCCGCGGGCGGTGAATTCCATCAGCCGGGCGCCCCCGTCATAGCAAGCCCTGAGTACTTTCTTCCCCAACTCGGGGTCCGGGTGGTAAAACAGCGGGACCATCCCGTTTTCCCGCATGGCCATCGCCACTTCAATTCTTGAATAATTCGCCATGAGTCTGTCGTTTATCGGGCTACCCGGCCGGAGGCGTCCCCGCCCATTAACTTTTCAACTTCTGCCACGGTGACCAGGTTTGCGTCGCCCTTGATGGTGTGTTTCAGGCAGGAGGCCGCCACGGCAAAATTCAGCGCATTCTGGTCGTCCTCCGGATATTTCAGCAAGCCGTAGATCAGCCCGCCCATAAAAGAGTCCCCGCCCCCTACCCGGTCCACGATATGGGTGATCTGGTATTCGGGGGATTTATACATCTTTTCGCCGTCGTACAACACGCCTGCCCAGGTATTGTGGGAGGCCGAAATAGACCCGCGCAAAGTGGTGATGACTTTTTTGGCTTTCGGGAATTTCTTCATCATTTGCTCGCACACAGATAAAAAGGCCTCCGCCTTGACGTGTTCCCCCTGGGTGGTAATATCCAGGCCCTCCGGTTTGATGCCGAAATGTTTCTCTGCATCCTCCTCGTTGCCCAGCACGATGTCACAGTACGAGGTCAGCTCGGTCATAATGGCTTCCCGGTCCCCGCCGTACTTCCAGAGCTTGGCCCGGTAGTTCAGATCTGTTGAAATGGTAACACCCATGTCGCTGGCCACCTTCACGGCTTCCAGGCAGGCATCTGCCGCCCCCTGGGAAATGGCCGGGGTAATCCCCGTCCAGTGGAACCATTCCACCCCGTTAAATACCTCTTTCCAGTCTACCATCCCTTTCCGGATTTCGGCCATGGCCGAATGCGCCCGGTCGTAAACCACTTTGCTGCCGCGGCTAACCGCACCGGTCTCCAGGAAATAGATTCCCAGGCGGTCTCCACCGAAGATGATTTTATCCGTTCCGACGCCCCGTTTTCGCATTTCCATCAGGGCGCAGTGCCCGATATCGTTGTCCGGGAGACGGGTAACAAAATCGACGGGCACGCCGTAATTGGCCAGGGAAACGGCTACATTGGACTCTCCTCCCCCATAGACTACGTCAAAACTGTTCGCTTGTGAAAATCTGAGGAAATTCGGAGGCGCCAAGCGGAGCATGATTTCCCCAAAGGTCACTACCTTCTTCATCGCTATTGCTTTATTTAGATTGGTAAATTAATGGTTTTGTACGAAATCAACTAAAACCAGGCCGCCGTTGATATCCACACGGTTCCCGGAGATGTAAACCTGGTATCCCTGGAGCATGTCAACAGCCTGATGCAAGGGAATACCTCCGGTGCGATCCGGCGGTAGAACCGACCCCGCGAATTCCAAAATGACAGTGGTTAGCCCGCAGGTTCACTCCGAAGCAGACAGGCGTCTACCTGGTCGAGCCCGTCCTGCGTATCGGAAAGCACGATAAGCGTATCCCCTGCCCGGATTTCCGTCGATCCGTTGGGGACCAGATACGTCCCGTCCCGGTGGATCATTGCGATTATCGCATTGCCGGGGAAATGCAGGTCTACTATTTTCCTGTCTACCGACCGACAAGCCGGGGTGATCTCGATTTCCTTCATCGCCGCCTTGGGATTATCGGCCAGAAAGGTGTCTGTGGGCGTGAGAATCTTACTTCCATCGGGCAGGGCCACATTCAGCCATTTGGCAAACGTACTTATCGTTGTCCCCTGAATCATCACGGAGGTGACCGAGATAAAAAATACAATATTGAAAATCATATTTGCTTTATCCATGCCCGCGAGGAGCGGGTAGGTGGCAAAAACAATGGGGGCTGCACCGCGAAGCCCGACCCACGAAATGTAGAGCCTCCGCCTCATTTTCATCCTGAAAAAACTCAGGCTGATCAGCACCCCCACGGGGCGGGCAACCAGAATCAGGAAAAGCGAAACGAGCAGGCCCACCCCGAGTACGGGAACGATCTCGCTGGGGAAGACCAACAAGCCCAGTGTCAGGAAAAGAACAATCTGCATCAGCCACGCCAGCCCGTCGTACATGCGCATAATCGTCTTCTTATGGATGAGGTCCTGGTTTCCCAAATAGACCGCGCAGATATAGATGGCCAGGAAACCGTTCCCTCCCACGAAGTCCGTTGCGGAAAAGGTAATAAACATCAGGGCAATCACCAGCACGGGGTACAATCCTTCAAAATCGAGGCGGATCCGGTTTACAACCATCTTGCTAAGCCGGCCGAAACCCCAACCCGCCAGACCTCCCAGAATCATCTGCAGGAAAAAGAACGGGAGGATGGAAAGGATATTTTGGTCCTGATTCATCACCAGGGTCAGGCAGGCAATAGTCAGGACATAAGCCATCGGGTCGTTGCTCCCGCTCTCGAGTTCCAAAGTAGGCCGCAGGTTTTCTCGGAGCGCGAGGTTTTTGGATCGCAGGATAGAAAAAACAGCAGCCGCATCCGTGGAAGAGACGATGGACCCCAACAGCATACTCTCGTAAACGGTAAAGTCCGTAATGAGCCAGACAAATGTCCCCAGGGTTCCCGCGGTGAGCAACACCCCCAGGGTAGACAGGGAAAGCCCTTCCTTTAAAACGGGTTTGACCGCCTCGTAGTTTGTGTCGAGCCCCCCTGAAAAGAGGATAAAGTTGAGCGACACAATCCCGATAAACTGGGCAATTTTCGGATCGTCAAAATAAATTCCCCCAATTCCCTCTGATCCGGCCAGCATCCCGATAGCCAGGAATATTAAAAGGGTTGGGACACCAAATTTATACGAAGGTTTCCCAACGATCACGCTGATGAGCAACAACAGGGAGCCAATCAGCAAGATATTTTCAATAGTAATGGTCATCGACAGGTCGTTTCGGCCCTACAAAGATACTATATCAAACGCCGGCGCAGCTCGCCATTTACAACCCGTGACCTATTGGCCCGGGTCCCGGCACGTTAGACGGTACCCGGATTCCCGGTTGCCGGCCGGGCCGGAAGGAAGCTGACGGGAGATTGCCGGCCATTGCCCCTTTAATAGTACTTTTATGGGGTAAACGGACAGATATGAGCAACCGGATTTCCGAACGGGTGGCCGATTTTCTCCGGCGCTACCCGCCCTTTGACGCCCTGGATGCCCGGGACCTGCAGGCGCTGGCCCTGGAGGTGGATATTCTCTACCGGGAAAAGGGAAGTTTCGTTTTTCGCGAAGGGGAGGATACCCATAGTAGCTTTTACGTGGTCCACAAAGGGGCCGTCGACCTGCGGGCATCGGCCCGGGAAGAACTCATCGACATCTGCGACGAAGGCGATATTTTTGGCCTCCGGCCCCTGATGGCGGGGGAAAAATACCAGTTGGAAGCACAGACCCGGGAGGAATCCCTGCTCTATGCCATCCCCTTGTCGGTATTCCGCCCCTTTGTGCAATCGTACACAGCCGTGGGCAACTTCCTGTTGGAAAGTTTCGCCTCCAACACCCGGAATCCGTACACAAAAGCCCATGGCGGGAAACTGGTTTCCGGTTCCCGCAGCAATACCCCTGAAGCCGGGAGTGGGTTGCGGTACAACGAGGTGAGCCCCGTAAGCCCGCGAAAAAATGTCGTCAGTAGCTCCCCGGACACCCCGGCCAGCGAAATCGCCCGCCTGATGTCGTCCAAAAAGGTGGGTTCCGTCCTGGTTCTCGATGCGGGGCGTCCGGTGGGAATCATCACCGACAAAGACCTGCGGAACCAGGTAGCTACCGGAAATTTCCCCATATCGGCACCGGCCCGTTCCATTATGTCGGCACCGGTAATCACCTATCCGCCGAAGCTGAGCCTGACCCAGGCACAACTGGCCATGATGAAGAACGATATCAGCCACCTCTGCCTTACGGAAGACGGAACCCCGGACAGCCAGGTAGTGGGGGTGCTCTCAAAATACGACCTGGTACTCGCCATGGGGAATAACCCGGAGGTGCTTATGCGGGCCATCAAGCGTACGCGGAAGATCAAACGGCTACGGGCCATACGGATCCAGATCCAGGAGCTGCTCCGGGGGTACCTGGAGGCGAATATCCCGATGTCCATTATCATGCGCCTGATAGCCGAGCTCAACGACGCCTGCGTAAAACGCGTAGTGGAACTGGCCGTTAAAAAGGCCGGGGACCCCCCGGTGCCTTTTGCCTGGCTGGCAATGGGAAGCCAGGGCCGGGGCGAACAGCTCCTCCAAACCGACCAGGACAATGCGCTGCTGTTTGCGGATGTCCCGGAAGAACGCCTACCTGAAACCTCGGCGTATTTCCAGGACCTGGCCGGACGGATAACCCGCAACCTCAAGAGGATCGGCTATGCCTATTGCCCGGCCGAGATGATGGCTTCCAGCCCGGATTGGTGCCTGAGCCTGAGCGAATGGAAACACCGGGTTTCCCAATGGATTATCAACCCCGGCAAAAACGAGGTGCTGCTGTCCTCCATTTTCTTCGATTACAACCTGGCCTATGGGAACCGGGGCCTGGTGACCGAACTTTCCACACATATTTTCGAGAGCGTTAGAAAGTATCCCATCTTTTTTTACCACCTGGCCGCCGGGGCCCTGCAGAATCCATCCCCTACGGGGTTTTTCAGGCAATTCCTGGTAGAACAGGACGGGAAGCACAAGGATTTCTTCGATTTGAAACAGCGCGCGCTGATGCCCCTCACCGATGCCGCCAGGGTCCTGATCCTGTCGCATGAAATCAAATCGATCAACAATACGGCAGAACGGTATGAAAAGCTCGCCGAACTCGAAGCCAACAACCGGGATCTCTTCCTCTCCTGCAGCTATGCCACCAAAGCCCTGCTGAAATTCCGGACCCGGCAGGGACTGCGACACGGTGACAATGGGCGGTTTATCGCCCTGGACAGCCTGAGCAAAGAAGAAAAAATCAAATTGAAACGCACCTTTAAAACCATTAAGGAGGTACAGGAATTGATCGCTGTGCGTTTCAAGGTATCCAACCTGCTGACTTAGGGGCCACCAACCGTGTCCATCGCTGATAAACCCAGGAACAGATGAAGAATTGGGATAATTTGGTCGAAAAAATCCGCCGCCTGCTGCCCGGCTCCCCCCAGGCTGCTCCGGAGTATCCGGAAGACCCGGGAGCGGTAGACTTTGTGGTGCTCGATACGGAAACCACAGGATTCAGCCCGCAGCATGACCGCATTCTTAGTATTGGCGCCCTACGCGTTAGCCAGGGGCGCATCCGGGTTAAGGAAAGCCTGGAACGCTTTGTAAAACAGGAGCATTTTGACCGAGCCTCCGTGCCGATTCACGGCATCCTCCGCACAGGCAGTTCGGAACGCGTCACCGAAAGGGAGGCTTTGGCTGAACTGTTGGATTTTACAGGGCAATCGCCCGTTGTGGGACACCACATTTCTTTTGATCAGGCGATGATCCAGGCTGCCTGCCAGCGATCCGGGCTCGGCCCGTTGCGCAACCCATTGATCGATACGGGTCTGTTATACGGGCACACACTGATCAAGAGCCCGCTGCTGCGCAAAAAGGACCACTATACCCTGGACGAGCTGGCGGACAAATTCGATATTTCCTGCAAAGACCGGCACACGGCCCTGGGGGATGCCTATATCACCGCCATAGCATTCCTAAACATCCTGGAATTGCTGCGGGCCAAGCGTCCACTCACCACACGGGACCTATTAAAACTCGGAAGCCGCAAATAATAGGCAATTTGGCCTGCCGAATACAGAGCCCTTGCAGTTCATCGAAAAAAAGTAATATTTCATCTGAAATATTCGTTCCTCTCATATATTTGTAGTCCCAAATCTTATTGCGCCTCCTATGGCAACACATTACACCTACTAAAAATTGTTTTAGCCGCTGAACCAGCTTGATACCTCGTGTTAGCGGCCTGTTTTTTTGGTATCGGATTGCTCCACCTGCCCTACCCCGATGTAGGCAATGGTCCGGGTTTTACCCGGACGGGATCGGAGGCATGAGATTAGGGAACAAATGCGTCAGCGACACGCCGAATATTTGTGAACTGTTAATGCCCCTAATCCTAAATCATGAGCCCCCGTAACCTACTTCTTTCCCTGACACTATTCGTTTTTGCCACCGCCGGACTCCGGGCCCAGGGCCAGGTAACCGGTGAACTGCAGAAATGGCACCGCATCCAAATTTTGTTTGACGGCCCGCAGACCAGTGAATCTGCCTCCCAGAACCCCTTCCTTAACTACCGGTTGAATGTGCTTTTTACCGCACCGGATGGCCGCGAATTTACCGTCCCCGGATTTTTTGCAGCCGACGGGAATGCCGCTGAATCAAGCGCGACCTCCGGCAATAAATGGGCCGTGCGGTTTTCCCCGGACCAGGTGGGTACCTGGACCTACACCGCTTCATTCCGCACCGGCGACGAAGTTGCCATCAGCCTGGACCCGAACGCGGGTACGGCCACCGGATTCGATGGTGCCTCGGGCTCCTTCCAGATTGGGCTGTCCACGAAATCCGCCCCGGACAACCGGAGTAAAGGCAGACTGGAATACGTTGGCGAACGCTACCTCCGATTCCGGGAAAACGGTACCTACTTCCTGAAGGCCGGTGCCGATTCGCCTGAAAACCTTCTGGCCTATGCCGATTTTGACAATACGGTTGCCAGCAAGACCTGGTCGCCCCACCTCGGCGATTGGCAGCAAGGGGATGCCGACTGGAAAAACGGCAAGGGAAGGGCGCTTATCGGAGCCGTCAACTACCTGGCCAGTAAAGGGATGAATGCCTTTTCCTTCCTGACCATGAGCGTTATCGGCGACGGAAAGGACGTGTGGCCCTGGGTATCCACCACCCACAGCGGTCTGGATGAGCCCGGCGGCCAGGACGCGGCCAACCGGCTGCGGTACGACGTCTCCAAACTCGAACAGTGGGAAATATTGTTTCAGCACGCCGATTCCAAAGGGATGTTCCTGCATTTCAAGACACAGGAAGAGGAAAACGACCGCCTCCTGGACGGCGGGGAACTCGGGGTGCAACGCAAGCTGTATTACCGGGAGCTCGTGGCCCGTTTTGGCCACCACCTGGCCCTGAACTGGAACCTGGGAGAAGAGAACGACCTCTACGACGAACTGGGAGATACCAATAATACGCGGGTCAGGGCTTACGCGTCTTATATCAAATCCCTGGACCCGTACAACCACCACATCGTCATCCACTCCTACCCAAACAGTCAAAGTGAGCTCTACGAGCCCCTCCTGGGGGATTCCGACCTCACAGGGCCGTCTTTGCAGATCCAGATCAATAACATCCACCGGGATGTCAAGCGCTGGATTAATGATTCAAAAGCGAGCGGAAAGCAGTGGGTGGTGACCAATGACGAACAGGGCGACCACACCACCGGGGTGGCCGCTGATGCCTCCTACAGCGGGGACAAAGGCTCCCGCGGAGACAACCGCTCGGATGTCCGGCACAAAACCCTATGGGGCACGCTGATGGCCGGAGGGGCCGGAGTGGAATACTACTTCGGGTACCAGACAGGTGTCACCGACCTCACTGCCGAAGACTGGCGTAGCCGAAAGACAAAATGGGAAGATGCCAAACTGGCCCTTGACTTCTTCAACGACTACCTGCCTTTTTGGGCAATGGAGAGCCGGGATGAATTGATATCAAAATCCGGGTCGTATTGCTTTGCCAAGACGGGGGAAATCTACGTGGTATATATCCCGAGTTCGGGAACGGAATCCCTGAACCTCTCCGGGGTGAGCGGCACGTATTCCGTCCGTTGGTACAACCCGAGGTCCGGGGGTTCCCTGAAACAGGGAAGCGTTGCCACGATCAATGGCGGCGGGGTGCGCAACCTGGGCACTGCCCCCGCGGATACAGGGGCCGACTGGGTAGCCCTCGTTGAGAAAACTTCAGATTCCGGAGGGGAAGGCGGCGGAACCGGTAATTGCGAAGCCGACTTTGAGGAACAAAACGGCCGCGTGATTATTGAAGCGGAGAACCTGGACCTCGCCCAGGGCTGGAATACCGGAAATTCGTTTGCCGATGCAACCGGATCCGGGTACATTGTCTGGAAGGGAGGCAATTCATTCAGTTCGCCCGGGAACGGGACTATCAGCACCTCCATTGTGATCCACACCCCAGGCACCTACCGTTTTGAATGGAGGAACAAGGTGGGGCATGGCACAAACTCCACCGAAGCCAACGACAGCTGGGTCCGTTTTCCGGATGCCGATGACTTCTACGGCGAAAAGAACGGGAGCCGGGTCTACCCAAAAGGTTCCGGAAAAACCCCGAACCCGGCAGGTGCCAGTGCAGACGGGTGGTTTAAAGTCTACCTGAGCGGGACAACGGACTGGACCTGGTCTACAAATACGAGCGACCACGACGCACACCAGATATATGCCGAATTCGATACGCCCGGAGTGTACACCCTGCAGATTTCCGGCCGTTCCAACGACCACCTGATCGACCGGATTACCCTGGCCCTGGCGGGTCAGAGTGCCACCGATCTGTCCCTGGGGGAAACCCTTTGTGAAGGCGGATCGGAAACCGTTGCGGTAACAGGCGTGACGGTTACCCCGGGCGATGCCACCTTACTAATAGGGGAAACCCTGCAATTCACTGCAGCTGTCCTGCCCGCCGACGCGACGGACAAATCTGTCTCCTGGAGCAGCTCGGATCCCTCCGTGGCAACAGTTTCCGGGAACGGAACGGTACAGGCGTTGTCCGAAGGCCAGGTAGAAATTACAGCTACCACGACAGACGGGAATTTTACCCATTCGGCCCTGCTCACCGTTGAGGCAGCAGACCCTCCGGGTGGGGATACCGGCGACGGCGGTTCCGGTGAAGATCCGGGGAATGACGGCGGTTCCGGTGAAGATCCCGGCAATGACGGGGGTTCCGGTGAAGATCCCGATGGGGACGGAAACGGGGAAGAGCCCGGCGACGGAGCCGCACAGGCAGCTATCCAGGCCGTCGATGTCCGGCAAACGGAAGGCAGGCCGCTCATTTTCGAATTCGCCCTGAGCCAGCCCGCCAGCGAACGCATTGTCCTGGAACTGGAATTTGTGGACATCACCACGGAGCAATCCGATTACGTTGCCTCTGAGACGGAGCTGGTTTTTGAACCAGGATCGCAGCAGGCGTCCCTGGAAGTCCGGACAATCAGCGACCTGAAGACGGAAGAAGACGAATCGTTTCAAATTAAGGTGGTCCGCGTAGTGAGCGGGCAGGTTACCGTACCGGACATCCTGGCTACCGGGACCATCCTGGACGACGACCGGGATATGAAAGTATCCCCGAACCCGGCTACCTCCTACTCCCAGGTGCAGATGAGCAACGTCCAGGAAGACACCTACGAGCTGGAAATCTTTGCAGCCTCCGGCCACCTGATGCAGCGGGAAACCGTCACTGCCGACGGGTCTGGCATTGCCTCGGTAACCCTGGCGGGGATGGCCAAGGGCTTGTATATCGTGAAACTCACGGGAATCGACTATGCGTATACCGCCAAAATGCTCGTGAAATAAAATATCCCGCTACGCCCTGAGGTAGCCGAGTACATTTTTTTCAATCCTGCCGGGGATGTCGGAAGTATCCGCCCCGGCAAACGGGACGCCGGTAATTTTTTCGTAGAGTTCGATGTAGCGGTTTGAAACTGTATCGATATAGGCGTCGGTCATTTCAGGTACCTCCTGGCCGGGCTTGCCCTGAAACCCGTTGGCGATAAGCCATTGGCGGACAAATTCCTTGGAAAGCTGTTTCTGGGCTTCCCCCCGCTGCTGGCGTTCCCGGTAACCCGATGCGTAAAAGTACCTGGAGGAATCCGGCGTGTGGATCTCGTCGATCAGCACAATCCTTCCATCCGGGGTCTTGCCGAATTCGTACTTTGTATCGACCAGCAGCAGGCCGCGTTCGGCAGCCAGCTGGGTCCCTCTTTGGAAAAGTTTCCGGGTATAGTCCTCCAGGACGGCATAATCCTCGGCGCTTACCAGGCCGCGTTCCAGGATCCCTTCCCGGGAAATATCCTCGTCGTGGTCCCCTTTCTCCGCTTTGGTGGCCGGGGTGATGATGGGTTCGGGAAATGCGTCGTTTTCGCGCATCCCTTCAGGCAGCGGCACCCCGCATAATTCCCTTTTTCCCGCTGCGTATTCCCGGGCAGCATGGCCCGCCAGGTACCCGCGGATTACCATTTCCACTTTGAAAGGCTCGCAATGCACGCCCACAGCCACATTCGGGTCCGGGGTGGCCAGCAGCCAGTTGGGGACCAGGTCTTCGGTGGCTTGCATCATCCGCGTCGCAATCTGATTCAAAATCTGCCCCTTATACGGGATGCCCCGGGGCATTACCACGTCAAAAGCCGACAACCGGTCGGTGGCAACCATTACCAGCAAATTGTTCTCCAGGTAGTAGACTTCCCGGACCTTGCCCTTGTAAACGCGTTGCTGTCCCGGGAACTCGAAATTTGTATCCGTCAGGGTTTGGGCCATATCAATTCTGGTGTTCGATGGTTTTATAGGCGTCGATGACTTTTTTAACGAGCTGGTGCCGGATGACGTCCTTGTCGTCCAGGTAGATGATCTGGATACCCTTGACATTCTTGAGGATCAGCAGGGCCTCCTTGAGCCCGGAGATCACGCGCCGGGGCAGGTCGATCTGCCCGGGGTCGCCCGTGAGCAGGAATTTTGCATTCTTGCCCATTCGCGTAAGGAACATCTTCATCTGGGCATGGGTGGTGTTTTGCGCCTCGTCCAGTATTACAAAGGCATTGTCCAGGGTCCGGCCCCGCATAAAGGCCATGGGGGCGATTTGGATGGTGCCGTCCTCGATGAACTTGGCCAGGCGTTCGGCCGGGATCATATCGCGCAGCGCATCGTACAACGGCTGCATGTAGGGATCGAGTTTTTCCTTGAGGTCTCCCGGGAGGAACCCGAGGTTTTCACCCGCCTCCACGGCGGGACGGGTCAGGATAATCCGACGGACCTGCTTTTCCTTCAGGGCCTTAACCGCCAGGGCCACGCCCGTATAGGTCTTGCCGGTACCCGCCGGGCCGATGGCAAAAACCATATCGTGTTTGGACATGGCGTCCACCAGCCGGCGCTGGTTGACGGTCTGCGCCTTGACCAACCGGCCGTTGACACCGTGCACCAGGACATCCCCGCTGTTGGCGGGAGAGGCGTAATCCTTGGAGTCGTTGCTGTCCAGAATCCGTTCGATGACGTTCTCATCGAGTTTGTTGTACTTGGTAAAATGCTCGGTCAGCATCCCGAATCGCCTCTCGAACTCCTCGAGTTGCGCAGGTTCGCCATATACCTTGATACGGCTGCCGCGGGCGACAATTTTAAGTTTTGGGAACGATTTTTTAAGCAGTTCAATGTTGGAATTCCGTTCCCCGAAGAAATCCCTGGGGCTGATATCCGTAAGTTCCAGGCTGAGTTCGTTCAAAAAGCAGGTGTTTGAAAATGAGGTGAAAAAGGCAGATTGCCTCCGCTGTTTTTTTGCTTAATTTTGTCTGACAAACTTACGTAAAAAACAGTTTGAACCCTTAAAAAAATATCAACAGCGCCGGATGCCGATCATTACCCTGACTACAGATTTTGGTTTGAAAGACCATTTTGTAGGGACCATTAAAGGAACGATTCACAAGGAGCTCAGGGATGCCGTGATCGTAGATATTTCCCACCAGGTAAACCCCTTCCACATTCAGGAGTGCGCCTACCTGCTTAAAAATGCATACAAGGCCTTTCCCGAGGGGACAATCCATATCGTCGGAGTCGATTCGGAACGCACCCCGGAGACCACCCACCTGGCCGTCAAGGTAGACGGCCACTATTTTGTAACCGCGGACAATGGGGTGATTAGCCTGATCGTTGAAGAAGTCCGGCCGGAGAAGGTCGTGGAAATCAGCCTGCCGGGAACCGTCCAGGATGCGTTTCCCGTGTTGAGCGTTTTTGTGCCCGCCGCCTGCCACCTGGCCCGGGGAGGCACCCCGGAAGTCATCGGGAAACCCTTTGGAAAACTGCGTCACTACAAAGAGTTCGCCCCCCGGGTAACTAACGACGGCGACACAATCGTAGGCAGCGTCATCTACATCGACAATTACGGCAACGTGGTCACCAATATCCAACGCAGCCTCTTTGACGCCTACCGCAAAGGCCGCTCCTTTACCCTGGAGGCGCGAAACCAGAAATTAACCGCCATCCACGACCGGTACAGCGGGTTTATCAATTTTGACCTGGACCGGGCACAGCGCAGGGGCCCGGGCGACCTGCTGGCGCTTTTCAATTCCTCCGGGTATGTGGAACTCGCTATTTACAAAAGCAACCTGAACACGGTTGGGGGGGCTGCGACCCTCCTGGGCCTGGACTATCGGGATACCGTATTCATCAATTTCCAGTAAATGCTTACGCGAATCGTACAAATGACCTTTAAAACCGAAAATATTCCTAGTTTTGAGCGAATTTTCAGGGATTCTTCGGCAACCATCCGGGCGTCCAAAGGATGCCGGCACCTGGAGCTTTACCGAGACATGCATCATCCCAATACGTTTTTTACCTACAGCCTCTGGGATACCGAACAAGACCTGGAGAATTACCGGAATTCGGAGTTTTTTCGGGAAGTCTGGGGAAGGACCCGCCAGCTTTTTTCGGAAAAGCCCAGGGCATGGAGCCTGGGGAAACACAACGAATTTCAATCCTGACAGGCATGTTTGCAGTCTTTAAAAAAGAATTTTCGTCCTTCTTTTCGTCCCCGGTAGGATACCTGGTTATGGGGATTTTCCTGGTAATCACCGGGCTGTTCCTCTGGGTATTCCGCGGGCCGTTTAACATCATCGATTACGGATTCGCCGATCTGAGCCTGTTTTTTTTACTGGCCCCCTGGGCGTTTTTGTTATTGATCCCGGCGGTTTGCATGCGGTCATTTGCCGAGGAACGCAAACTCGGAACCCTGGAGTTGCTCCTGAGCCGACCGGTCTCCACAGGCCGCCTGGTCCTGGGGAAGTTCCTAGGGGTTTGCGCCCTAATCGGGGTCACCCTCCTCCCTACCCTGCTCTACGTCCTGGCCGTCCACCAGCTTGGGGCAACAGCGGGCAACCTGGACACCGGCCTGGTCTGGGGGTCTTATGCGGGCCTGCTCCTGCTGATGGGGGTATACGCGGCCATCGGTTTGTTTGCCTCGAGCCTTACCGAAAACCAGATTGCCGCTTTTATGCTGGCTGTGGCAGGCTGTTTCCTGTTTTATCAGGGATTCGATAGCCTGGCCACCCTCTTCCCCGACGGGGGTACGGCCCTGTTTATCCGGGAACTGGGAATCCGGGCACACTACGAGGCTATCGGACAGGGAATTGTAGACAGCAGGGACCTGCTATATTTTATCAGCCTGGGGGTTTTCTTCCTCTTTTTGACCACCCGGCGGCTAAATGCGTACCGACAATGAAAACGCGCGGATTTTTCAAAAGTTTCCTCATCGGGCTGGCCCTCCTCGTATTGGTCAACCTGGCCGGAAGCCTGGCCTACAAGCGATGGGACCTAACCGAAGACAAGCGTTTTACCCTGGCCCCCGAAAGCGAGGAGGTAGTGGCGGCCCTTGAAGGGCCGGTGGTCATCGATATCCTCCTCGATGGCGATCTCCCGGCCGAATTCGAGCGGCTGCGCCGGGAAACAGGCCTGCTCCTGGAGCAGTTTGCCACCGGTAATCCGGAAATCCGCTATGCCTACATGGACCCCCTGGAAGGCGGGGAAGCCGGGCCGGAAGTCCTCGACCAATTGCAACAATTCGGGCTGAAGCCGGCCAGTGTCACCACAGAGGAAGGCGGCCGCGTTTCCCAGGAGGTCGTCTTTCCCTGGGCGGTAGTCAACTACGGGGGGCGTTCCGAAAAAGTAGCCCTGCTGAGAAACCAGCTGGGGGCCTCCACCGAGGATCGCGTCAACCGTTCCATCCAGAACCTGGAATACGCCTTTGCCGACGCGTTTGCCAAGCTGGGAACTACTACCCGGAAACAAATCGCTGTACTCAAGGGGAACGGGGAAGTCCCGGACAACCGCCTGGCGGACTTGCTCAGCACCCTGGGCACGTATTACAACATCGCCCCTTTTACCCTGGATTCCGTGGCTACCAACCCGCAAGGGACGCTTGCCGCGCTCCGGGATTTCCAGGCTGCATTGATCGTCAAACCAACAGAACCTTTTACCGAGCCCGAGAAACTCGTGCTGGACCAGTATATGGTGGGCGGCGGGAAGACCCTTTGGCTCGTGGACCCGGTAGCCATGGAACTGGACAGCCTGCTCAACGAGGACGGACAGGGGGTTGCCCTGGCGCGCAATTTGAACCTGGACGATTTGCTATTTCGCTACGGGGTCCGAATCAACGCGAACCTGGTTGCGGATATGTACTGTACCCAGATAGTCCTGGCCACGGGCAGCGGTACGGGCTCCGAGTACAATCCATTGCCCTGGGTCTACCACCCGATGGTTTTTTCCCGGGACAACCACCCGATCAACCGGAACCTTGAAGCGCTGAGGATGCAATTTGCCAGCACCATCGACACCCTGGAGAACCCGTACCGGAAAACCATCCTGTATGCTTCTTCTCCCCGCTCACGTGCCGAGGGGACGCCCAAAATAGTCAGTCTGGAACTGGTCCGGGAAGAACCCGATCCGGAGCGATTTGTGCCGGGCAACCTGCCATTGGCAGTACTGGTGGAAGGTGCCTTCCGCTCCGCTTATGCCAACCGGATCCGACCTGTGGACCTGCCGGACTACCGGGAGCAGGGCCTTGAAAACCGAATGATCGTTGTATCCGACGGGGACCTCGCCTCCAACCAGTTGCAGAATGGCCGGCCCCTGGAACTCGGCTATGACAAATGGACGAATAATTTCTACGGCAACAAGGAATTCCTCGTGAATGCAGTCAATTATCTGCTGGAGGATAACGGACTTATAAACATCCGCAATAAGGAGGTGGCTATCCCGCTGCTCGACCCCCGGAAAGCGGCAGCCGAGAAAACCCAATGGCAACTCCTGAATATCGGGCTTCCCATTGCACTGCTCCTGCTCTTTGGCGGCCTTTTCCGGTATATCCGACGGCGCCGGTACGCCTGATTCCTGTTGATAAGTTTGTTTTCCTTCAACCCACATTTGGGATATATTTGTCAGAACACCCAAAAAGAGCCAAACCACCGGGGATTTCCGGCGTTTTAAAGCATTTTTTCAATGAAATTCATAGTTTCAAGCACGTATCTACTGAAACAACTCCAGGTACTCGGAGGCGTCATCAGCAACAGCAATACGCTGCCCATCCTCGATAATTTCCTCTTTGACCTGAATGGCACGAAGCTGACAGTATCCGCTTCCGACCTGGAAACAACCATGAGTTCGGAACTGGAGGTCGATTCCGGGGATAAAGGGACCATTGCCGTCCCGGCCCGGTTGCTGCTGGATACCCTCAAGACCTTCCCCGAACAGCCGCTGACCTTTGTTGTCGAGGACAATAATACGGTGGAGATCAGTTCCAGCCACGGGAAATACGCCCTGGCCTATGCGGACGGGGCCGAATTCCCGAAGGCCGTGGAACTCCCGGACCCGAGCAAAACGGAAATCATGGGGGACATCCTGGCCACCGCTATCGATAAAACCCTTTTCGCCGCCGGGAATGACGACCTGCGCCCGGTGATGAGCGGCGTATTCTTCCAGTTTTCGCCCGAGGGGCTGACCTTTGTGGCCACGGATGCCCACAAACTTGTCAAATACCGGCGGACAGACGTACAGGCATCCGAAGTGGCGGAGTTTATCATGCCCAAGAAACCCCTGAACCTCCTCAAGGGCATCCTGGCGGGAAGCGAAGACCCTGTTACGGTAGCTTACAACGACAGCAATGCGAAGTTCCTCTTTGCCAATACCGTCCTGGTGTGCCGGCTGATCGACGGGAAGTACCCGAACTACGAGGCGGTTATCCCGAAGGAAAACCCGAACAAATTGGTGATCCAGCGCTCCCAACTGCTGAGTTCCGTTCGAAGGGTTTCCATCTTTTCCAATAAAACCACCCACCAGATCCGGCTGAAAATTGCCGGGGCGGAGCTGAATATTTCCGCGGAGGATGTGGACTACAGCAACAAGGCCGAGGAGCGGCTCACCTGTTCCTACCAGGGCGACGACCTGCAGATCGGGTTCAATTCGCGGTTTTTGGTGGAAATGCTCGGAAATCTCGGGTCGGATGAGATTTCCCTGGAGATGAGCCTGCCCAACCGGGCCGGGATACTGACCCCTGCAGACGGCCTGGACGAAGGCGAATTCATCACCATGCTGGTTATGCCGGTAATGCTGAATTCCTGACAGCCTGCGGCCGGTGATCCGCCACCTGCATTTCCACAACCTTCTTTATGAGGAAGACTGCCTGCCCTGGTTTTACCAGGGCGCAAAGGGCCTGCCAGACACCCGGACACCTGCTTCAGGCGGGATATCTGTCGTCCACCTGATTCCCCCTTATTTGCCTGGTGGCGGCCCGCAACTTCAATCCGGATTCAAATCGTACACGTGCAGGTTGCACCGGAGCTACCTGGTCGATTTATCCCCTGCAGAAGAAATCGAAGCGTTTTTGCGGGACTGTCTGGGAAGCCGGCGATATAAGAATTGCCGGCGCCTGAAAAGGCGGTTGGAGGATCGGGTGGATTTTCGTTTTACAGTGCATACTGAAAATATGGACCCGGGGACCTACCGGGAGTTGATGGCCGGGTTGCGAACCATGATCGGACGCCGTTTTGCCCAAAAAGACGTCAACCACGATTCGCTGGGCCGCTGGGAGGACATTGTGCGCCATACCTGGGACCGGATCCGGGATAACCAAGCCTCCCTGATGGCCATTTACGATGGCGACACCCCTATTTCCATCGGATTGAACTACCATCGCCAGGGGGTAATGGCCAGCGCCATTACCGGGTTCGACACGGAATATGAACCTTTTGGCCTGGGCAAACTCATGCTGCTGGAGAAAATTCGCTGGGCCTTTGCCAACGACCTGCGGATCGTAGACCTGGGTTGGGGCGACCTGAAGCACAAAGAGGACCTTGCCAACCGGATGGAGGCCTACCGGACCGAGGTGGTTTACCCGGCCGCCAGACCCCACCTGCGCCTATTGGCCTGGGGCATTGCGCAATTCCTGAGGTTCAAGCACCGAAAAACCGAATGGTCATAAACTGGCTGGGGGCTTCCCCATTGCTGGCCCGAACGGCGTTTACAATGGGCAAAACAAAGCCCAGAACGGCCGCCCCGATCAGTATCAGGATACCGAGCCCAAGGAGCAGGATGGCCGGAATTCCCACGATGATATAAACAATCAGGCTTAACTGGAGGTTTAAGATGGCCTTGCCGTGTGCATCCATGTCCATAACCGTATTGCGGGAACTCAGCCAGATAATCAGGGGGACAATCAGGCTCCCGAAACCAATGATGTAACCGAGCAATTGCGTCAGGTGGGTGACGGTAAGCAGCTGGCGGTCTTCCCGGAGGGTTTGTTGCGATACGAGTTCCATAGTAGTAGCGGTTTTTGATTGATGATTGCAACTTATGGGTCGCAGGACGATCAAAAATGTTACACATATCAGGTCCGCTGAAGCCTACCGGACCCGCGTAACCGACTGCTGGACCCGCATTCCCATAACCAGAACCTTCAACCCCCAGGGGGTCGCGCAGGGTGCGGCGTGCAGACAAATTCATTAATCGTATTTTTGTCGGGCCTGCGCACCTGTGTGGGCCAACACTGCAAACCCGATGGACAGAGACACCATTATTGCACTTGCCACCCCGGCCGGTTCCGGCGCAATCGCCGTATTGCGACTGTCCGGGCCGGAAGCCATCCCATTGGCGGCGGAGAAATTCCGCGCGGCCAGCGGTAAGGCCCTGGAAGATTGTCCCGGGCATACGGTACATCTGGGGACTATCCGCAAGGGGGATCGCATTTTGGACGAGGTACTCGCCACAGTCTTCCGGTCTCCCCGTTCCTATACGGGGGAGGACGTGGTGGAAATATCCTGTCACGGCTCGGTATATATCCAGCAGGAAATCCTGAACCTGTTCCTGGATTCGGGATGCCGGATGGCCAACCCGGGGGAATTCACACTTCGCGCCTTTATCAATGGGAAAATGGACCTCAGCCAGGCCGAAGCAGTGGCCGACCTGATCGCTTCGGAAAACAAGGCAAGCCACCAGATTGCCCTGCAGCAAATGCGCGGGGGGTACAGTTCGGAAATCGCGAAACTGCGGGAGGAGTTACTGCACTTTGCCTCCATGATTACCCTGGAACTCGATTTTTCAGGGGAGGACGTGGAATTTGCGGACCGCGAAGCGTTTTTCGGCCTGCTGGACCGCCTCAGCGCCCTGCTCAAGGGGTTGATAGACAGTTTTGCCCTGGGGAACGTCCTGAAAAAAGGGATTCCCGTGGCCATTGCCGGGGCCCCGAACGTTGGGAAATCCACCCTGCTCAACGCCTTGCTGCGGGAAGAGCGGGCCATCGTAAGTGAAATTGCCGGGACCACCCGGGATGCCATCGAAGACGAGATTGTCCTGGAAGGTATTGGCTTCCGCTTTATCGATACGGCGGGGATCCGGGAAACAGAGGATACGGTGGAACACATCGGTATCCGGAAAACGTTTGAAAAAATGGAAGCGGCCCGGGTGATCATCTACATGGTGGACGGTTCCCGCGCCCACCCGGACCTGCTTGCCTCCTGGTCGGCCGAAATCCAATCCATCCGCGAACGCCACCCCGACAAACCGGTTATCCTGCTGGTCAACAAAACGGATCGGCTTGATGACAAGGCCCGGAAACAACTGGAAGAAGCCCTCCCGGAGGCCCTGGGCATCTCGGCGCGGACCGGGGAAGGACTCGAACAACTCCAGGCATCGCTGCTCGGCCTGGTCAACCGCGGGGTGTTGGAAAACAACGACCCGGTGGTGAGTAATTCCCGCCACTACCAGGCGCTGGTAAAAGCCCAGGAGGCCATCGGGAACGTCCGTGAAGGCATGGAAGCGGGAATCCCTTCCGACCTGGTTTCCGTGGACATCAACGAGGCCCTCCACCACCTCGGGGAGATCACCGGGCAAATCAGCACAGACGACCTGCTCGGCAATATTTTCTCAAACTTCTGTATCGGGAAGTAAATAGTAAAGAATGTTCTGGGAGTACCATGAAAATCGGCGCAAGCATCAATTGGCATAAAGCAGGTCGTGCCCTATTTCGATTTTACTGGCGCTCATATTCCCGAATTCTATAAAATCGAAACGGGCGCCGTGAGCGAAAGTTGGGGTAAGGATTTGGGGTATAGATCATAAAATATCCATATTTGCTAATTTTGGACATAATGCGTGGCTTTAGCCTGAATAAAGTGCGATATCATGAACATCAGTTTTACCAAAAAACAGGAAGAGTATATCTCCAGGCAAGTAGCCTCCGGAGAATACCAGAACAACAGCGAAGTTATCCGGGATGCCCTGCGCCTGCATCAAATCTACCGGGATAAGGTAGTTGCGGATCTTCGGGCAGAAATTGAAAAAGGTATCGACAGCGGCCCAAGCTCCCGTTCCGTGCAGGATATAATCGAATCTAAAGGAAAAACCGGGAAGTCGGCCTGATGACAGCCAAAACCAACCGCAACTACATACTCTCCCAGACAGCCGATCAGGACATCAGTGAAATCTTCGATTATACGGAGGAGGAACATTCCTTTAATCCGGCCATTCGATATTTAATCAAATAAGGAAAGACGCTGTTTATATTGTCCGGGTCCTACATGGAACCAGGGATTTACCCAATTTCCTGTAGAATTATCGAAAACCGGAATAATTCGCTGTTTCGCTCCTTTATCAGACGGGTGGGGTGTAACCCCCGTCGACCTATCCCCTAATCGGATAGCGTGGCACTGACCCAACTGCCCAGCCGGCTCACCTGCACCCTCCCTGTTACATTTATTGCACATTCGGCTACATATGTAGCATGGAATGGGTCATCAAGAGCGTACCTTCACTTCAAATCGAAAATCACCCCCAGCATGGTCCACTTCGTAATTTCCCTCAGCAGGTTCCTGAAAAGGTGCTATCCCGGCAGCCCCGGGGGCGCATTCGAAAAGTCGGAAATCATAACCTGGTTGTTCCTGGCAACCGTAACCCTGTCCCTGCTCACCGCCGTTTACTTCCTGTTGTTCTTTTTCTCGGAAGGACCGATATGAAAATATCCGGGTGTTTACAGTTAATCAGCGCTTCGGGAACGAGCATGTTGATCCGAAGCTAAAAGCCCCGGCCAGTATTTGGCCGGGGCTTTTTGAGTTTGGCGCCTCATCCCGGGCACCGGAAATACCTGTACATCCCGTTTAATAGGGCCGCAACTTAATGTTAAGCTGTACTTCAACCTGATCGTCTACCTGTATAATCCCCAGCGCTTTGCGGGGTGCCTCCAGGTCAAAGTCGCTCAGGTGCATCACAAAGTTTCCATAGATACAAAGGTTCGGGTTCATATCGCAGATAAGTTCCGTCTCGAACTCCCTGGAGACCCCAGCCAGGGTAATACGAAGCCCCGCCCGGATGACGTCGGACGGTTTCTCGGGTACCTCCGCATATAACAACTCCAATAATACCCTGGGGTGGTCCTCTGTTTTCAAGAGTTCCTGAAAGTCCCGGTTAATGCCCCGGCCGCCGCAATCAAAACCTGAATTTTGCAGGAACAGTTCCGCTTTGCTGAAGAGGAATTTTCCATCCTTCGTTTCGTAGACTACGTGAAGGGGGTCGGATTTATCTTCCAGGATATAGCTGCAGTCAAAGGAATTCACATTGGTGGTTCCCGCAATAACAACTTCGCTTTCCGGGTGGATATGAACCGTGGTTTCACTGTCCTCGTCCCCGATGAATAACAGGAAAGCCGCAATTACTGCGAATACCGTTGTTTTTGCGACGAATGTTGAAAATGTAACCATGGTGCGGTAAAATTTATAAACCCCGGGGTAGTTGTAAATCCTCCAACACCCCGGGGCTTCCCATAAAAATGGTATTAGAAACTAATCACTGCCTCCAACATCACCCCTTTAAATGCACCTTCATTGAAAATGCTGGTCGTGTCAAAACCGTCGTACTGCTGGTTTACATACTCCAGTTTTGTGAGGATGTTCTTGGTCAGGAACGCCCCTGCGCCCAACTGGAACCGGTCGATGTTGATATCCGCTCCAGAGGGGTCGTCGCTGCTGACCGTGTTGTAACGGGTACCCACATAGAAGTTCTCATTGCGGCCAAAACGGTAGAGCAATTCCCCGGCAATCTGGGTGGCTGAGCGGGTGTCCGGCTCGGCTTCCGCCTTGCCGCTTGCCAGTTCAACGGTGCCGAAGAATTCAAGTCCCTTGTATTTCAGGAAGGGGTTGAACATGAAAGCGGTAATCTCATTGCGCATCCCCGGGTCGTAACGACCGGAGCGGAAGTTGCTGGTTGCCGAGGCATCCACGTCTTCCATAACCAGGTAATAGCGGGACCCTGTACGGTCTGCACTATAGAGATAGACCCGTCCGGATTTGCCCGTTGTATAGACAGACCCTGTCAGGCGGAAGCGGAAATCGTCCGTGATCTGCTTGTCATACCCCACCTTACCGAGGACGGAAAGGCCGGTGGCCCCGGGGTTGGTAACGGCCTGGTTCAGTTTGCCGTTGGATACGCCGAACATACCGAACCACCCACTGTTGCAACGGTAGTAGACTTCGGCGCCTACCTCGGTGGTAAAGGCGTCCATAATCAGGTTGCCGACAAAGGGGTTGTAGATGGCCTGGGAGTTGTCGCTCCGGCGGAAGTGTGCATCCCCGTAATTGTTTTCCATATGCCCGACTTTAAGCGTCAGGTGTTTCATGGCTTCCTCCAGGAGCCCGGGGCTGATAAAGTCCAGGTTGTCGATCTGGAAATACCCGCCTTTGACGTAGGGTTCCGGGTGGTGGCGTGAAGACAGGTAGGTACGCAAGTGCATGCGGACCCCTTTGGCCAGTGCCACGTCCAGATCCAGGTTAGCGGTTGCCAGGTTGAAGTTGTCTCCGATCTCAATGAGTTCCACTGCGCCGGAATTCTCGTGGTTGAGCGCCTGGAACTGCAGTGTGGAAGAGCCTCCTACGCGGACCTTTAACCCGTCGAATGTCAGGATGGTGTCCTTTGGGGCTTCAAAGACGTTGATGCCGTCTTTGTCCGGAGACCGGAAATTATCCAGCTGCCTGTTGTTTTGCGTCCAGGCAGACAGGCTGAACAGAAGCATAAATGCTAATAATGAATAATGCGTGAACGTTTTCATCTGATTGTGGTTTTAATTGTGAGTATTGCGTTTATCGGGTCCAGACCGTATTGAAATGAATCTCGATCTCGTCACCCGTTTTGATTGTTCCCAGTAAGGCTTTTGGCGGTTCAATGCCGAAGTCGGTCATCCGCAGGGGTTCGCTTCCCTTTAATAACACCCGTCCCGTTTCGATGGTCAGGACGCATTCCAGGTCGATCTCCCGCGACTGCCCTGCTATTGTCAGTGTGCCGCCCAGTAATGCTTTGTATTGCTTTCCGGGAGACTGTACGGGTTCCAGCGAACGCACTTCCTTCATCCGGAAAAGGATGTCTTTGAAGTTGCCCGTATTCAGGGCGTTATAGGTGTTTTTGTCCATACTTCCCTTTCCGCTCTTGAGGCTTTCTGCCACAATCTGCAGGTTCAGTCGCTGCAGGGCCGGTAACTCCCCGGAGGTATCCAGGGCCAGGGTCCCGGATTTCCCTTCAACGGTAATTTCCCAGTCGTGCAGGGTGGAGGTCCCGGTAACGAGCAGGTCGTCTGTACCGTTTGTGAGGCTGAACTCCTGGGCGATTGCCGGGGTTCCGGAAAGGACCAGGATGGCGATTGATATCCATAAAAAACGATGAGATCGCTTGAGGTGGTGGTGTGTAATCATGGCTGCTTTTGTTTTTCGGAACAAATTTCCGACAGGAATTCAGCCTAAAACCTGATAATTATCAAGTATGAGTGTATCCCATTGTAAATGTGCGTTTTATACTTGCTTTTTTTTATAAAAATTAAATTTCACCTCATTTTTCCACCCGGTTTTGGCCCGGAAGTCAGGCTGTACCCGGTATCGGTGAACTGTAAATTCCCAGGGGGTATCCGCATGGCCCGCGGATTCCTTCCGGCTGATGTTTATCATATTCTGCCAGGTGGGGTGCCCCTACCTTTACCTCTGTACCGTGACCAAATACACGGCAAGCAAAGTACAGTTCTATGAAAACACTCACAGCTACCCAGAAAGAATTGAGCGTCTACCGCTATGGCGATAAGCGGGCAGACGGAACCAGGGAAATGAAAAACCTGCTCGGCGGCAAGGGCGCCAACCTGGCCGAAATGAGCCGGATCGGTATTCCGGTGCCCCCGGGATTCACGATCACCACAGAGGTATGCACCCTATATTCCCAAAAAGGAAAGGGCGCCGTCCTTAAAAAAATAGAAACGGAAGTCAAAGAGGCTATCAGCGCTATCGAACAAACAATGGGAACGACATTCGGGGACCCGCAAAACCCGTTGCTGCTGTCCGTGCGGTCCGGGGCCCGCGTGTCCATGCCCGGTATGATGGATACCGTGCTGAACCTCGGCCTCAATGAACACTCCCTGGAAGGCATCATCAGTAAAACGGGGAATGAGCGTTTTGCCTGGGATTCGTACCGCAGGTTTATCCAGATGTACAGCGGCGTGGTCATGGGCCTCAAACCCGAAACGAAACAGGACCTGGACCCCTTTGAGGAAATTATCGACCACCTGAAGGACAAACGCAATATCCGCCATGATACGGAATTCACCGTCCAGGACCTGAAAGACCTGGTGTATGATTTTAAGGATATCGTCCGCAAACGCACCGGGAAAGAGTTCCCGGCAGATCCATGGGCACAGCTATGGGGGGCGGTTTTTGCCGTATTCAACAGTTGGAACGGCGACCGGGCGGTCTACTACCGGAAAATGAACGGCTACCCCGAACACTGGGGGACGGCCGTCAACGTCCAGGCCATGGTATACGGGAATATGGGCACGGATTCCGGGACCGGGGTCTGCTTTACCCGGGATGCGGGCACAGGCCAAAACAAGTTCAACGGGGAGTACCTGATCAATGCCCAGGGAGAAGATGTGGTGGCCGGCGTCCGTACCCCACAGCAAATTACGCGGCACGGGTCGGAACAATGGGCCGCACTGGCCCAGATAACGGAAGCCGAACGTCGCGAAAATTTCCCTTCTCTGGAGGAACTCATGCCGGACATCTATAAGGAATTGTTTGAATACCAGCAGAAACTGGAAGCGCATTACCTGGATATGCAGGATATGGAGTTCACCATCCAGCAGGGCAAGCTCTGGATCCTGCAGACCCGCAACGGGAAGCGAACCGGTTCGGCCATGGTCAAAATTGCCATGGATATGCTGCGCGAGGGAAGCATAGACAGGGAAACGGCCCTGTTGCGCATCGACCCGGCCAAGCTGGAGGAACTCCTGCACCCGGTTTTTGACCCTGCTGCCATCAAAGAGGCCCATATCATTGCACAGGGGCTTCCCGCCTCCCCGGGTGCGGCAACCGGCCAGATCGTTTTCTTTGCCGACGAAGCCGGGAAATTTAAAAACAGTATCCTGGTCCGGGTGGAAACTTCCCCGGAAGACCTCGAGGGGATGCACCAGGCCAGGGGGTTCGTCACGGCCCGGGGCGGGATGACCTCCCATGCAGCCGTTGTGGCACGAGGCATGGGCAAGTGCTGTGTGTCCGGGGCCGGCGCCCTGAAAATCGACTACAACAACCGCATCCTCCGGGTGGGCGATCACGAATACCACGAAGGCGACTGGATTTCCATCAACGGGACCACGGGGAACATCCTGGAAGGCAAAGTAGCTACCCGGGAGCCCGAACTCAGCGGCGAATTCGCCGAATTGATGGAGCTGGCGGATGGTTTTGCACGCATGAAGGTACGCGCCAATGCAGACAACCCGGCAGATGCCCGGGTGGCCCGGAATTTTGGCGCCCGCGGAATTGGCCTGGCCCGGACGGAGCACATGTTCTTTGAAGTAGACCGCATCAAGGCGATGCGGGAAATGATCCTGGCCGATACGGTTAAAGGGCGCAGGCAGGCACTTAAAGAGCTCTTGCCCATGCAGCAAAAGGATTTTGAGGGGATTTTCCGGGCCATGGAAGGCCTGCCGGTGACCATCCGGCTCCTGGATCCGCCCCTGCATGAATTTGTCCCCCACCAGTTAGCCACCCAAAAGGAACTGGCCGAGGACCTGCATATCTCGCTGGATGCGGTCAAGTCCAAAGTGGCCGAACTGGAGGAATTCAACCCGATGCTCGGACACCGCGGGTGCCGGCTTGGGAATACCTATCCGGAAATAACGGAAATGCAAACGCGGGCCATCCTGGAAGCCGCCCTGACGCTTAAAAAGGAGGGGATTACAACCCGTCCGGAAATCATGGTCCCCCTTGTAGGTACCGTAGAGGAATTTGTCCAGCAGAAAGCCATCATCGACCGTACGGCCGCTGAAGTTTTCAGACAGCGCGAAAATTCTGTGGAATACTCCGTAGGCACCATGGTGGAGGTCCCCAGGGCGGCCCTGCTGGCGGACAAAATTGCCGAACACGCGGATTTCTTTTCCTTCGGGACCAATGACCTGACCCAAATGACCTTTGGGTATTCCCGGGACGACTCGGGGAAATTCCTGCCGATTTACCTGGAAAAAGGCATCCTGCCGGCGGATCCCTTCGAGAAACTCGACCAGGAAGGCGTGGGCCAGTTGGTCCGGATGGGAACCGAACTCGGGCGCCGGGGCCGTCCCGGTATTAAAACGGGCATTTGCGGGGAACACGGGGGGGAACCCACCTCGGTGGAATTCTGCCACCGCACCGGCCTGGATTACGTGAGCTGTTCGCCCTTCCGGGTACCCATCGCCCGGGTTGCAGCCGCCCAGGCAGTTCTCCGGGATTAAACCCGGAATATTTAAAACGGCGAGGCGCCTGCGTTATTCCGTACCGTTGTGAGGCAATTCTTGGAAGCGAAAAGCCCCGGCCTGAAAACAGGCCGGGGCTTTTTGAATGTACTACCACACCCCCATCCCCGGAATAGTCTCCGGCAGGGTAAGGGCTTATACGCGGACGTGTCCGTCTCCGTATACGTAGTATTTGTTGGTAACCAGCTCGTTGAGCCCCAGGGGCCCCCGGTGGTGCAGCTTATCCGTACTGATGGCGAGTTCGGCACCCACGCCCATTTGCCCCCCGTCCGTAAACCGCGTGGAGGCGTTCCGGTAAACAGCAGCGCTGTCTACCTGCTGCATAAAGGCTTCCGCCTTACGGTCATCCCGGGTCATGATGCTGGCGGAGTGCCCTCCCGAATACTTGTTGATGGCCGCTATGGCATCCTCTGTGGAGTCCACCAGGCCGATACTGCATTTGAGCGCCAGGAATTCCTGGTACCAAACCGAATCGTCCTGGATCACTTCCTCTTCCGGCAGGATGGTCCCTACCCGATCCGAGACGAGGATACTGACGGAATGCGCCTTGAGCACCTTCCGCAGTTGCTTGAGTTTGTCCTCGTAATCGGGAAGTTTCGAACTGATCAGGATTTTATCCAGTGCATTGCAGGCGGAAATCTTGTCCGTCTTTGCATTGAGGATCACCTTGAGGCTCTGGTCCCAATCGGCATCTTCTGCAACATACAGGAAGTTGTTCCCCCGGCCGCTGACCAGCACGGCACAGGTAGCGTGCTCCTTGACAAAGGCGATGAGCCGCTCCCCGCCCCGGGGCACGATCAGGTCGATCGGTTCCGGCGGGTTCATCAGGAATTCCCGGGTGGCCAACCGGTCGAGCTTCAGCATGCGGATCCAGTCTGCAGACAAGTCGTTTTCCTCCAGCGCCTTGTGCCAGCAAGCCACCAGGGCCACGTTGCTGTGGTAGGCCTCCTTCCCGCCCTTGAGCAGGATCTTGTTGTTGGACTTGAATGCAAGTACCGCGGCTTCGACGGTTACATCCGGACGGGATTCATAGATAATCAGGATCGTGCCGAATGGCGCCGTCCGGTTGATGACCTCCAGCCCGTCCGATACAGTACGCCGGCTGATTTCCCGGTTCACGGGATCATCCTGCTCCAGGACCTCCCCCACCGAGCGGATCATGCCGTCGATCTTGGCAGAATCCATGACCAGGCGGTCATAGAGGGCCTGGTCGTCCCGGTCAAAGGCGTCCAGGTCCTTTTTATTGGCCTCCAGCAATGCTTCGCGATCCTCTTCCAGGATGCGCATCATGGATTTTAATACGTTGTTTTTATGAGTAGTATCTAATAATTGCATGCTTAATTCATTGTGATTTTGGTTCCTACATTTTTACCGTCCATAATATCCAGGATGACATTCGGCTTCTTGCCGTTGGCAATGAATGTCGGGATATTCTTGGCAGCGGTTTTCTGGGCGAAATCCAGCTTGGAGCCCATGCCGCCGCGGCCTTCCGCTTCACCCTTGCCGTTCTCCTTGATAAACTGGTCTACATCGTCATCCACGGATACATGGCTGATCAGCTCCGTGCCGGCATCATCCGGGTGGCCTGTATACAAGCCGTCCGTATCCGTCAGCAGGATCAGTTTATCCACGTTCAGGAGCTGGGCCACCAGCCCGGCGAGCTCATCGTTGTCCGAGAACATAGACATGGTCACCGACACGGCATCGTCTTCATTGGCAATCGGGATCACCCCTTCGGACATCAGCCCTTCGTAACAGTTGATCATATTCTCCCGGTGGATTCCCGGGTTGAAATCGCGTTTGGTGGGCAACACCTGGGCACATTTCATCCCGTAATCGTGGAAGATGTTGTAATACAACCGCATCATCCGCGGCTGCCCGATGGCCGAATAAACCTGGCGGCGCTGGGTCTTGTCCTTGATTTTGGATTTTCCCAGGACTTCCCGCCCCGCAATGACGGAACCGGAGGAAACCAGGGTGGTAATGATATCCCGTTCGTACAGTTCGGCTACCTGGGATACCAAGTTGCGCAGGACCGGGCGGACGATCCGGTTGTCCCGGTTGGTCATGACGTTCGTCCCTACTTTTACGACTATTCGCTGTTTGTATTTCATACGTGTGCTTCTCCCAGTTCAACGGCGCGGTTAAAAGCCGCAAAGGCCGCTTCTTTTATCAATTCATTGAGTTTGTTGTCTTCCATGGAATCCAGGGCGGCCTGCGTTGTCCCGCCTTTGGATGCCACCTTCTTCATCCAGCCGTCCGGTGTCAGGTCGGACTGGTTGAAGAGCTCGATGGCCCCTTCGAAGGTCTGGCTGACCAGGACCTTGGAGTCGTTGGCGGAGAATCCCATTTGCAGGGCGGCTTCCATCATGCTCTGCATAAAATAGAACACATAGGCCGGCCCGCTCCCGGAAATTCCGGTGGAGGCGTCGATGTATTTCTCCTTGCTCACCAGGATGGACTTCCCGGTGGTGTTCAGCAAGTCCTCGATGGTCAGGCTTTCGATCCGCGAAACCTCATCCGAGGCGATATAAGAGGTTAGCCCCTTCCCTACCTGGGCGGGGAGGTTTGGCATAGCCCGGACGATTTTCTTTAGCCCGGTAGCCTTACGGATAAAGTCGATGGATACCCCGGCCATGATGGAAATAATGATCTGGCCCTTGGTGGTCAGACCCGCCATGTCCTCGAACAGGCTTTTGCTGTGGTGCGGTTTGACGGCCACAAAAATCATATCGGCCTGGGGCACGCAGTCCTCGAGTTTTTCAAAGGCGTCAAAATGCGCCATTTTGTTGAGTTGTTCCACTTTGTCCTCGGCGCTGTCGAGGATCATGATGTTGCGCTTTTTGAGAATTTTGGATTTGGCCATGGCCTGAGCGTATGTCAGCCCCATGTTACCGGCTCCAATAACCAGTATCTTCATTCCTAGGTTTTGAAAGTTATTGTTTCTACAATGTTGTATTATAACAATCTCCTAGTCTTAAGCAAATCCAGGGGGAGAAATAGCGGAATTGTAACATAATATAACATTTGGGCGAGCTGGTGAGATTTTCTTTAAGGATTCCTTAACATTTGAAATGCTCCCTGACCGGGCCCTCGCTCGCTGACCGGGCCTTCAATACTGACGGGTCCGGCCTTTACAGGATACTTCCGCAAATCCCGGCGGAGGCAGAAGGCCGTCTTTTTGTAAATTCGACGGAGTGTACCCTCCTCCCGGTGAGAAACACTATTTTTGCCCCAAGCTACAGGCATGTTCCAATTTTTTGAAAAAAAGCGTTACCTGGTCGATCAGCTGGAGAACTTTGTGGATATCCACAACCACATCCTGCCTGGTATCGACGATGGGGCGGCGGACCTGGACGCGTCCGTGGAACTGGTGCGTGCATTTGGCGAACTGGGGGTCCACCGGTTCATCGCCACCCCCCATATCCTCCAGCCGCTCTACCCGAATACCCGAAAAACCATCCACGAGGCACACGACCAGCTGATGGATGCCCTGATGGACCAGCGCATGAACCAGGTGGCCGTGGAGCCGGCGGCCGAGCACATGGTAGACGATTCTTTTGAGGAGTTGCTCGAAAGCGGGGGCTATCTGAAATTCCGCAAAGGCTACCTGCTGGTGGAGATGTCGTTCCTCCAACCTCCCCTGAACTTTGACCGTTGCATCGTGGAAATTGCCAAACGCGGCCTGACGCCCATCCTTGCCCACCCGGAGCGCTACCAGTTCCTGCACCAGAAAAGGGGAAAATACCGGAAGTACGCCGAGCAGGGCATCCTGATGCAGCTCAATATGCTGAGCCTGGGGAATTATTACGGGCCGGAAGTGCAAAAGGTTGCCTACGAACTCCTGGAGTCCGACCTGATCAATTTTCTGGGATCCGATGTGCACAACCTGCGCCAACTCGATGCCGTCAAAGAAATCACCCTGAGACCGAAGCACCTGGTAAAACTCGAAACCGCCATACAACATACTATCGGCAGTTTTTATTGAGGCTCCGAAGAAGTAGGCAAAGCCGGCATTTTTAGTGCCTCCCCGCCGGTTGAAACCCTCAGAAAACAAAACCCGCCTCCCGGCGGGTTTGCTGTCTTACTTATAAATTGCAGATCGGACGGTCTTTCCGTTAGTCCACCATCAATTTAAGTCCGATATTATCTCCCTGGGTAAATTCCAGCTGGATGTAGTATACCCCGCTGGGAAGCCCCTCCACCGGAACGGCAAACTCAACCGGGCTAAAGGTATAGTCCCTTGCCAGGTAGGACAACATCAGCCTGCCGCTATAGTCAAAGACGCGGATCCCGAAGAGTTCGGTGTCATCCGGCATATTCAAAATCTGGATCACGGCGCTTTTAACCCCGTTCCCGCCGTAGACAACCGCAGGGTTCAGGACACTGACCACCATGGAAGCCGCTTCTTCGGAAACTACAATGGTTAGGGTAGCCGTATCGGTAAGGCCCGAATCGTCGGTGACCGTGAGGCTCACCTGATAGGTACCCGGACTCGTATAGGTGTGCTGCGGATCCGCTTCGTCCGAGGTATTGCCATCCCCGAAATCCCAACTGTAACTTACAATCGTCCCATCGTCCGTGGAATTGCTGCCGGTGAAACTCACATCCAGCGGGGCCGTGCCGCTCTCCGGCGTGGCTTCTGCCACGGCCACCGGATTGCCGTTTCCGGACAGTACGGTAACCACCACCGAATCAGACGCGGTCTGGCCGTCGTCGTCTATCACGGTCAGGGTGAAAATATAGGTGCCTTCCACAAGCCCGGAAACCGTAAGCTGGGCCGTATTCTCCCCGGAGAGCGTCGGCGACCCCGGGCCGTCAAACACCCACTCGTAGGAAACGATATCGCCCCCGTCCGGGTCGGAGGCCGTCCCGGTCAGGACCACCGTATCCTCCGGCAGGGTCAGGGTTACGTCCTCCCCAGCATCGACTATCGGGTCCACGTCGGAATCCTGAACTTCGATCAGTATGGTATCCGTATCCGTCAGGCCTTCGTCATCGGTTACCGTCAGGGAAACAACATATTCCCCGGGCGTATTAAAGGTGTAAACAGGGTCTGCCTGGTCGGAGGTTCCCCCGTCCTGGAAATCCCATGCATAGGTCACTATCGTACCGTCATCTGTGGAATTACTACCCGTAAAGGATACCTCCAGGGGTACGATACCGCTCACCGGTGTGGCTTCCGCCAGCGCTACCGGGGGCTCGTTGCCCGACGGGTCGGTAACCACGATAGTGATCGTGTCGGTATCCGTCAACCCGCCATCGTCCGTAACGGTGAGGGTTACGTCGTAGTTGCCGGCAGCCGCAAACGTATATTGCGGATCCGCCTGGTCGGAGGTGCCCCCGTCCTGGAAATCCCAGGCATAGGATACAATCGTGCCGTCATCCGTGGAATTGCTCCCGGTGAAATCCACCACCAGGGGCGCTTCCCCGTTAGTGGGCGTGGCTTCGGCCACCGCTACCGGCGCCTGGTTCGGATCCGATACCGTGATGGTGATCGTATCGGTCCCGGTCAGTCCGCCATCGTCGGTTACCGTAAGGGAAACGATATACTCCCCGGGCGTTGTAAATGTGTACTGCGGGTCGGCCAGGTTGGAGGTGCCCCCGTCCTGGAAATCCCATGCATAGGACACAATGGTGCCGTCGTCCGTGGAATTGCTCCCTGTGAAATCAACCACCAGGGGGGCATCCCCACTTACCGGGGTCGCCTCGGCGACTGCCACGGGGGCCGTATTGCCCGTTACCGAAATGGTGATGGTATCGGTATCCTCCTCGCCCTGCGAATCCGTAACGGTGAGTGTTACATTGTAGTCCCCGGCCGCTGTAAAGGTATGTTCCGCAACTTCCTGGTCGGAGGTGCTTCCGTCCTGGAAATCCCAGAAGTAGCTTACAATCCCCACGTCGTCCGAGGATCCCGACCCGTCGAACAGCACCTCCAGGGGGGCAATCCCGCTCTGGGGCGTAGCTGCTGCCACCGCGGTAGGCGGCTGGTTGGTAACGGCGTTGACCGTGATGGTAACCGTATCGGTATCCTGGAAGCCGGCATCGTCGGTTACCGTAAGCTCCACCACATAGGTGCCCGGATCGGTAAAGGTATGCAGCGGGTTGGTCTCAATGGAGGTTTCCCCGTCCTGGAAATCCCAGGCATAGGCTGTTATGGCGCTATCATCGGTGGAATTTTCCCCGGTGAACTGCACCTGCAGGGGTGCCTGACCGGAAAGCGGCGAGGCTTCTGCCAGGGCCACCGGCGGCTCGTTGGTCCCGTCGCCGACAATCCACTGGAAGTCGACGGTCGTATCCAGGGCCGGGTTGCCGTCGTCGGTAACCGCTACCTGGACGCTGTACGGGCTGTTTGCCGCCGCCCCGTTCCCCGGGGTTACTTCGGACTCCGGCGCATTGGTGAGCTGGGAATCCGTATAGGCAGGGCCGTCCACTTTATAGAGCGCTATGCGGTCGATGGCGTGCCCCGCGGACCGCTCGGATATTTCCATGGTATAGGTGCCCGCATTTTCAAAGCGGACGTATACATCGTGGGCGTCGTTGTCGCTGGTCTTGGCCTGCCAGTCATAGACTTCCGAGGTTCCGCCAGCGCGATAGACCTTCAGGAAACCATTGCCGGAAGCGCCTTCCGGAAGCGTGGAGGCCGATTCCCGGCCGCTTCCCACCGGGAAGACAATGTTGTTCTGGGCCCCTTCGAGCTCGGCGATCAGGGCCGCCTCACTGGCAGGAGTCCCCTTGTAGCCGAAAAACCAAACTCCATTGGAATTCGGGAATCGGAGCCAGTTGTCGTTCTCGTCCGTCGGTATCGAGCCGCTGAAGAAATTCCGCCAGTTAAAGCGGTAGACGCCGGGCGTGTTGATGGCTATCTCGTAGGTGAGCGTACCCCCGTTCTGATTGTTCAGGTGGTTGGTACCTGCGATGACGCCAACTGCACCGCCCGTAGTTGTTGTAGCCCAGTCGGGAACAATATCCGTGGATTCTGCCTCGATAACCACCAGGCCGCTATCCTCCTGGAAAACGCTGCCCGAACCGGAAGCCAGTACGCCCGTAATCAATCCGGTGGTCGGGTTGATGGTGAGGTTCGGCGGCAGGTTTGAAGCGCTGTAAGCCAGGTTTTCACTGGCGTCCGACGCCTCGATCTGCAAACTGACGTTGTCCCCTTCATTGTTAAACTGGTCGCCGGGATTGGTGACGTCCGGCGCGAGGTTGTCATTGGAAAGGATGATCTCCTGGGACTGGCCATTGCCGTAATTGATGGTCAGCGTGGCACTGCGGTTGGGGCCCGTACCCGTGAGCTGAACAGATACCGAATAGGTGCTGTTCGCGTTGAGCAATTGATCACTCAGTTCCCCGGCAGTGATCACAAAATCCCCTGCGTTTGGCCCGCTCAGGTCCATCGAGGTGACATATACCCCCACATTTCCCCCGGAGAGGGTAATATCAAAGGACTCTGTTGCCCCGTCGGCAATCTGGATACCATCGGGGGTTTCCAGCGTACTCGCCACGCTTGGGGAGCCCACCGGGGCATCTACCCCAAGGTACTCCATGTTCTTCTGGTTGCCCCCGCCCCGCACCGGCGACCCGGCCGCGATAAAGATGCCGTTGCCGGAGACAATTGCCTGGGTCCCGTGTCGCGGGTTATTCAATGGGCCGAGGGTCCGCCAGGTATTGGACTGCGGGTCGTATTCCTCGGTGACGGCCAGGGATGCGCCGGGAGTTTCCGTTTCCCCTCCGATAACCAGCAGGCGGCCGTTGTAGTTCACAGAAGCCGCACCTGCGCGCTCGGTTGGGATATTCTGCCCGGCAGGCAGGCTGCTCCAGGTCCCCGAAGTAAAATCGTATACGTCGATTTCAGGGATAGTGGGTGCAAAAACATTGCCCGTTCCCGCATCGGATTGCCGGCCACCGGATACATAGAGCGAATTCCCGATCAGAACGGCGTGGAAGTGGTCGCGCGCATTCGGGGCATTGGCCAGGGTTGTCCACTGGCCCGTAGCCGGGTCGAATTCGTCAAACCACGGTACAAAACCGCCGTCGTGCCCGTCCGTATTACCGCCAACCACATAAAACTTATCGTTGTAAACCACCAGTCCGGCCGATCCCCTGCGGCGCCCGACGGGAACTTCGGGCCCCTGGATCCAGACCTGGTCGGCCGGGTCGAACATCCAGATAAATTCAGCAGGGATTTCATTCGGATACGCATTTGTCTGGAATGCGCCAATCACCCAAATGAGCCCCTGATACGTTACCGCCTGGAAATGGTTGAATTCAAAGGGGGCGGAACCAGCCAGGGATTCCCAGGTATCTGTGGTGTAGTCGTAAATATCCACGGTTTGTGCACTCTCGCGACCACCCATTAAATAGAACTTGTCCCCGGCCTGAACAAAGGAGTTTTCGTGCCGGGCCGTATAATTCTGGTTTTCGTTCTTTTCAATCCAGGATTGGGAAATGGTCCAGGCAAAATTCTGCGTGGCCGGGGCAGATCCCGGCTTGGTGGCCGTTACGGTGACCAGGTGCACCCCGTTGTTGTTGGGCCCACCAATGGATGCCTGGCTGGAAATCGTACCGGAGATTTCCCCCGTGGAAGGGTCGATGTCCAGGCCGTCCGGTTGTCCGGTGATGTAATAGGTTACGGCTTCCCCGGGATCCCCCCCGGAAGCACTGGCCGTAAGGGAAACCGAAGTCCCCGGGTCATCGGACTGGTCGGCAATGGGGTCCAGCACCAAATCCGGGTTCCCGGTATCCACGGATATGATTTCGATGGCGTTCAGCACGGGGTTCTCCACCTGGTGGATAAACTGGATGTTCATAACCCCGTCGGCCACGGTTACCGGATAGGACAATGCCCCGCCGGAGAGGTGCCCAAAGGCCGCCACCGGGTCAAAATCATCCTCCACAAGCACCCCTTCCACGTTGATGTCGAAGACGCGTTCGCCTACCTCATCCGTGCCGTTGAAAAAGTTCCCTACGTACACCTTGAGAATATAGTCCCCATTCTCCAGGGGCACCTGGTATTCCATTTCGGGTGCCGTCGGGGCGTCGTAGCGCTCCGTAGCAAAAAGGGATTCGTAGACTGTCTCGTCGATATACGCAGGGATGGAAGCATCCCGCTGGCTGAATTCCAGGCCGGATTCCAGCGCCACACCCGTATTCACGCTGTAAATACCGCCGGTATAGGCGCCAGAGGCCCCGTTATACCGCCAATTCGTGCCGTCATCGGTGGCAGTCACCTCCTCGCCCCCGGCGTTGATCCGCCAGGTAGTCGGGTTGATGATTTCCCACTGGAAGTTGATGGTAACGGCATCCGCGGGAGACCCGTCACTGTCGTCGACGGTGATGCTCACGTTGTACGGGCTGCCGGCGTCTGCCCCAGCCTGCACGGTGCCGCCAATCTGCCCGTTGGTAGGCTCGATACTGAGCCCCGGGGGCAGGTTGGAGGCCGAGTAACTGAAATTGCCGTCCCCGCCCAGGGCCTGAACGCCCAGGCTCCCGGTGAGCTGCTCTCCGATAATGCTCGTCTGGTCTGCAATCGGAAACACATAGAGCGGGGTATCGTCGTCTGCCACATCGAGGATCTCAATTCCGTTTACCAACGGGTTTTCAATCACGTCGTGCAGGAAAGCGACGTCCAGAAAGCCGTCATCCACCGGGATGACATGCGTGAGGACCGCCCCCACCTGGTGTCCGTAGGTACCGGAGAGGTCGATGTCGCTGGTGAGCGGATAGACCGTACCCTCCAGGGTAATGTCGAAAATCCGTTCGCCCGGGTTTTCCGTGCCGGTCCAGCCGTTGCCCACATAGATACGCACTTCGTAGAGCCCTGCCGGGGAAACCGGGAAGGAATAGGTCATATTCGGCGGGCCTTGCTGGGAATCGTAGCGTTCCGAATCGTAAATTTCTTCAGGGGTCGTCGCCAGGTTCACCTCGGGCGTAAAGCTGTTGACGCCGTAGGCCTGTACCTTGTTGGAGCCTCCGAGGGTCAGGTATTGGGAAGGTTCGGCAAGCGTATCGGCTTCCCAGTTGATATCCCCGTCGATGGATGCCAGTTCCGGCCCCCCGGTATTTACCCGGTACAGCACAATCGGGCCATCGGTGACCGTCACGTCAAAGCCCTGCTCCACAAAATTACCGTCCCCGTCTGTGGCGCGGATGGTCAGCGAGGTAGTTTGCGGGGTCCCCGGATAGGAAATCGTCAGGGTAGACCCATTTATCTGCGCCCCGATGCCGGGGTTTGTATTGTTTTCGACCGTATAGGTCAGGTTCTCCGGCCCCATGTCGTCGTCGAAGTAATTCTCCAGGGCAATGTCCTCGTCCAGGGAGTTGACAATGCGCGTCAGGTCTTCGAGTGCGAGGGCTACCACCGGGACGTTGCTTTTCACATTGAGGAAATCCCAGGTTCCTTCCAACTCCACACCCGAGGTGTTCGAGGTGCCGATAAAGCCCACAGCCAGGTCCTGGCTGCTTTGCTGGAGGGCCGTGAGGATACTCCCCTGGGCGGTAATGCTTCCCAGGGAAACCCGTGGGCCCTGTTCAATAGCGTATTCCAGTTCCACCTCCCCGGTAGCCGGGTCCACAATGAAATAGAAGAAAAATTCAGCCGAAGGGCGATTCCCCACGGGGATCGTTGCCTGCAGAGGCGTACCCACTACCGCGTCATCGATTTCCTGGGAGGCCAATACGCCGTCCGTGGTCAGCACGAGTTTGATAAAATTGCTCTGCGTCCCATCGCCGATGAAATAGCCCAATTCGCCCCCCACGGCTGCTGTATTTCCGTAGAGCTGCAGCGCCCCGTCAAAGTTGACCATCCGCCCGGACACGGTAAACTGCCCGGTGTTCTGGTCTACCTGTACGCCGTACTGGTAGCCCTTGTCCTGGTTGTTGGCAACCCCATTGGCCGTACCGGCCGTCATGTGGGACGTCATCAACCCGGGAGCGCCGCCGAGGACGTCATTGGGGTTCGGGTCGTTCGGGTCATTTACGCGGTCCAGCCAGTCCAGCCAGTTGGCACCGGTGTCCCCGTTGTTCATCAGACCGGTCATCCCCAGGCCGAAAATACCTCCAAGGCCCTGTTGGTCGTTAAACAGGCCATTCTCGATAGGTATCGTAAAGGCATCGCTGCCACCGGTTAAGGGATCCCCGAGTTGGAAGGGGTCGTCGGCGTCGGCAATGCCGTCCGCGTCGTCATCCGGGTCGTTCAGGTCGGAGACAAAGGGCGCCCCGGCAACCTGGTCAAAATCCGAAGGCTGGGATCCGCCGTTACACGGGTCCGTGCCGTTGTCTTCTTCGTCCTGGTTTGTATAACCGTCCGCGTCGTAATCCGCATTCGGGTCGTAGGAAGGGTCTGAAGGGTCGATACAGTTTACCGCGTCGTTGGGCTCGAAGACGAAAATGGTCCCGGCCAGGTTGCCAATCCAAACCGTTCCCGGGAACGGGTCCGTATCGGAATTACACGTAATGCCCAGGGCCTGTGAATTCGTCAGCCCGCTAAAGAAATTAACGGTCAGCGTTTGTAATTGCCCGCTGCCGTCGAGCTCCACCCGCCGGACGGTACCCGTATTGGAACTGGCCAGCAGGTTCCCCTGCATGGCGCCGCCGAAATTGGAAGCGGTGTATTCGTCGATCCCGTTCGTGTTGGTGGGCCAAATAGTGATCAGGTCGTCATCCGGACCTTCCGGGTTGACAATCCCCGGCCCGCGGTAATCGCCTTCCACCGGGTTGGCTGCTGGGGCCACCAGGTCCCAGTTGGCCGGCAGGGCAATATTCGGGTCATTTGTGGAATTGGGCCGCGACATGTCCGGGTCGTACGTCAGGGTGCGCCATACAGCACCAGCGGTAGAGGAAGGATTCGGGGCGGTATAAATCCCGGCACCTGCAGGGTTGGCACGCGTGGGGTTCGGATGCCCCCCGTAATATGAATTGAACGTATAATTCTGGATGTCCGTGGTAATCAGCACCAGGTGGTCCTCGTTGTTGATGAATTCCCCGTCGGGGGCCGCGGAATTGCTGCCGGGTTCCCCGGGTACGTAGTTATTCGTCACTGAAGCTGTCCCTTCATTTTCGGGCAGGCCTCCCCATCCCCCGTTGGGTCCGTTGTCGGTTACGTAAACCGCTCCGCTCTCGGTAACCACCAGGTCGTAGGAATTCCGGTAGCCCGGGGAAAAAATCTGTACAGGGCCGTTAGCTTCCAGGATCGCCTGGTTCAGGCCGTCGTTGCCCCCAAATGGGTCGCCAACATCCACGCCGTCATAACCCGGGGTATCCGGGTCGGTTATACCGTTCGCATTCGGGCGCGTCGGATCGTCCAGGGTGGGCAGGTCGTAGATATAATCGCGGCCGTCTCCATCCGTCAGGGTGGGGAGTGCGTTGAGCTGGTCCAGGTCGATGGCCAGGATGGCCGCGGCCAGGGCATATTCCCCGGTAAGGACAAAATTGATGGAAGGCGAGCCCCCGTTGGTATGGCCGCCCTGGGCCACCAGCAGGTAATTGGTCCCGGAAATGTTTACCAGCTCCAGGCCATTGGTGGCGTGGTTTTCTTCGGATCGCGGCAGGCCGCGGACTAGGTCTACCACGTCCCAGCTGTTACCGTTCCAGGTCATCCGGGTGATGATCCCGGAATTGGTATCCAGGTCCACATCCCCGTTCCCCCCTCCGGTCCCGGCCCCGATCCGGAAATCGCTGGAAGAAACGTAGATAACCGGGTTGGCAGAGGTCCCGCCCACGGTGAGGCCGGTGGTTTCCCGGCTCGTACAGGCATTGGCTGTGCCGCTGCAGGGCCCGCCGTCATCGTCGTGGTTTACAATATCTTTGACACCCGTGAGGATTTCCAGGTCCGCAATCTCGTACTGGTTGGCGGCAACCTTGTTGATGGTGGCAATTTTGATGGTTCCCGGGTATTCCGCAATATACAAGCGGCCGTCCGGGCCGTATTGCATGGAAGTAACGCTGTTAATGGCAAAACCGTTGTAATCCAGCTGGCTCTGGCCAAAGTTAATCTGCCCGGAAAGTGCAAAGGGCATAAGGGTTACTGCCAACAATACCAGGATTCCGGAAAGCGTGGATTTTGGGGCCGATAAGTAGTTTTTCATAGTAAGGAGCTAATTCATTGCAATTTTTTGCCCAATCAACCAAATATAACCCGACAATCGCGTAATGGGTAAAGGCCGCGTTGATATTCGACTAAGCGGTTTTGATCTTCGTTAAATGACCACGGATCGATTCGCAAAAAGCTTGAATCTCCAATACATACGGCTTTTTTTGCAAAAGGTTTGATCGGGATAGAACGGCGGGCAAACTTACGGATTCGGGCTAAAAAGTAATGTCACTTTCAGGTTAAGTTATCAACTCAATCCATAAAAAAACCGGCTCGCGGCCGGTTTTTAGTTCCTGAATGGGTGATTACCTGAATTTCCACCATTTTTTCTGGGATTTCGAATAGCCGTACCCGTATTTCCCCCCATACCCCAGGTTTGTCTGTTTCACGTCGTTGACAATAAAGGCCAGGTTGGATATTTTCCCCTCTTCCTTCAGTTTGGCCGGGAAGTCCAGGGTATCCCGGGCCGTAACCCCTGCGCGGGCCACATATACCATCAGATCGGCCTTGTCGCTGAACAGCAGGGTGTCGGTAACCACCAGGATCGGCGCGGTATCCACCACCACGTAGTCGTATTCCCGGCTCATTTCGTCCAAGAGTTCCTTCATCCGCTCGTTCATCAGCAATTCGGCCGGGTTGGGCGGGATCCGGCCCGAAAAGATCACGTCGATGGCGTGCTGGTCTACCAACATGCTGTTGATAATGTCCTGGGGGCGGTATTTGTCGTCGTAGAGGTATTCGGTGAGGCCCGCATCCTTGTTGCGCCCCTGTTTCCCCATGTTGTCCACGTTGTTGTTCAGAAAATAGGTATACAGCTTCGGATTCCGGATGTCCGCGCCGATGAGCAACACGCGTTTGCGGTTGCCTGACAGCACCAGCGACAGGTTTGTGGAAAAGAAGGTCTTCCCTTCCCCGGGCGTCCCGGAGGTCACAAAGATCAGGTTGTTCTTCCCCCCTCCCCGGCGCGCCTTGAGCAGGTAGTCCAGGTTCGTGCGGATGATGCGAAGCGATTCGGCCAGGATGGACCGGTCGTCCTTAATGATAAACTTGTTGTCCTTTTTGCCCAGCCGGGGCAGTTCCCCCAATACCGGGGCATCGTGGATGATTTGTTCCAGGTTGTGCCGGCTGTGGATCTTGTTGTCCAGCAGGTCCCGGGCGTAAATCACCGAAAACGGGACGAGCAGGCCAAATATGATGGATACCAGGTATACGAGTTTCCTCCTCGGTGATACAGGCGTATCCGAAACATGGTAGGCACTGTCTATTATCTGGGATTTCGGGGCGGTGGATGCCACCGCAATCTGCGCCTCCTCTCGCTTCTGCAACAAGTACAGGTAGAGCGACTCCGTGGTCTGCTGCTGGCGGGTGATGTCGCGCAAATCCCGCTCATTCCGGGGCGCCGAATAAATCTTTGAATTGATTATGGCCTGCTGGTTGGTCAGCGTACTGACCTGCATTCCCAGGTTATTCACCTTGCTGTTCAAACTGGATTGCATGCTCTGCTTCAACCCGTCGAGTTCCTGGTCCAGGTTCTGGATAATCGGGGATTTCTCGGTAGAACTTTTCATCAACCGCCGCCGTTCTGCCACTAGCTGGTTATACCGGGCCGTGGTACTGGCAATGGTCGGGTCGTCCAGACCAATGTTCGTGGGCATGATCTCGTACCCGTCCTGCTGTTGCACCAGGTCCTGCATGGAGGCTGCAATTTCCAGCTGGGTTTGGGAACTCGCCAGTTGCTGGCGGTTGCTGGCGCCAAAATTCAGGTTGATGTTCGCCTCGGACTGGATATCCGTAAGTCCCCGCTCGGTCTTCAGTTCTTCTGCAGATTCGTCCACATTGGTTAAGTTGGAGGAAATCGCGGCAATCCGGTCGTTGATGAACTGGGAGGTCTTGTCCGCTACGGCCTTTTTGTCGGCTATAGCATTTTCGTTGTAGATCCGGATCAGCGTATTGAGAAAATCCCGTGCCCTGTTGGGGATCGGATCTTCCAGGGAGAGGGTGACGATATTGGAAAACTCCTCGGCAATGGCCACTCGGACACGTGCCTGGTAATTTTCGGCTACTTTGGTCACCGGGGTAATGCTAACCATAAGCTTGCGATCCCTGTAGGCTTCCGCGTTTTCAAAATTCGGGGTAATAACCAAATCCCCCAGGGGGGTCTCGATGGTTTTCCCAAAGGCGTATAACTGGGCCGGCCCATCTTCTTCCCGCGAAAATCGAAAAGACGTGTCCGAGATACCAGTTACAAAAAAAGAATATGCGGAACGATTGATTACCGAATCGGCCGACAGGAAGTTCAGGTTTAAGGGCGGATGGTCGTACAACTCCGTATTCCGGATATTCCCCAGGGAAATAATCCGGGAATTCAGGCCCAGCTCCCGGACCACCTGGATGATATTGCTCCGGGAATTGAATACTTCCACCTCGTCCTCCACCATCGTGTTCCCCCCGGATAACATCCCGATATCCGAGAAAAGGTCCAGCCCTCCGGCGGAACTCTGGTCCTCGATGATCTTGATCTTGGCCCGTGCCTCGTATTTTGGAACGGCGTAGCGCAAATACACAACGGCTATACTAATAGCTACTGCTAGCGATAACAGGAACCACTTCCAGTGCCGCAGGTAGGTACTTAATATTTCTCTGATTTCCGTAGAATCGGCCATAGGTAAACTGATAATTTGGGGTGGTTTGCGTCTAAGATCGCGTGATCAGGATTACTGTGGATGTAATCAGGGTCGAAATAATAGAGACAATAATCCCCGCCCGGTTGTCCAGGCCGGAGGTCTTTATAGCCGAGTTGTTCGGCTCCACGTAAACCACATCGTTCTGGGTGAGGTAATAGACCGGGGAATTAAAGGCATCTTTTTTTGTCAGGTCGATACGGGTATACACCTTGGTACCGTCAAAGTCCCGGATGACCAGCACATTTTCCCGCTTGCCCTTGATCCCCATATCGCCGGCCAGGCCCAGGGCCTCCAGGATGGTGATTTTCTCCCCGAGAACCGGGTAGGTACCGGGGCGGTTTACCTGCCCCAATACGGTTACCGTAAAGTTGTTCAGGCGGATGTTGATGATGGGGTCCCGGATGTATTCAGACAAGCGCTCCCGCAACAAGGTCCGCGTTTCTTCCGGGGAAAGGCCCGCTATTTTGATTTTGCCAATTACAGGAAAATCAATCATCCCGAATTCATCGATCAGATAGTCTACCTGTTCGGCGCGGATTCCGCCTTCGGAAGGTCCGCGGAACAAGTTGAAGGGCGCGCTGGCCTCGGGGTTCAAAGAGGACACGTGGATGGACACCAGGTCGTCTTCCTTGAATTTGGTCACCGCGTTGTTCTCTTCGAGCAGGGTTTCATAGGAACCCGTGTCCTGGAAATAGACGACATTTCTTCGGGAGGCGCAGGAGCTGATCAGCAGGGCGCCGGCAAGGAGAAGGAAAACTCTCCGGAATACTTGTTTGTTCATTATTTGGACGGATTATGTTTTGAAGGGAGCAGGTCCTCCAGAATGGAAAGCCGCTCCGATTTGAGCTGGTCCTCCCGAGATTCGATGGGCTCCTCCGGGTGGGACCGGTCGAATTTACAAAACTCCGAATTATTGGACACATACTCGGGCACGATGTTTTTCATCAGCTTTACCGTATCCCCGCTGAAGAACATATTGGAGATACAGAGTTCGTCGATGAGGGAACGCACTTTTGCGTAGTCCAGTTCGCGCACCTTGCTGATCATGATCTTCCGGTTATAGGTAGGGAGCGTATTCTCCCCGTTTGCCAGAAGCTCCTCATAGAGCTTTTCCCCGGGTCGGAGCCCGGTGATCTTGATGTCGATATCCTCCGGATAGCGGAGGCCGGAGAGGCGGATCATGTTTTTGGCCAGGTCGAATATCTTAACCGATTCGCCCATGTCGAAGATGAAAATTTCCCCCCCTTCGCCCATGGCGCCAGCCTCGAGGACCAGTTGGGAGGCCTCCGGGATGGTCATAAAGTACCGGGTAATATCCTTGTGGGTCACCGTGAGCGGGCCGCCTTTCTCAATCTGCTTCTTAAAGAGCGGGATAACCGATCCGTTAGACCCCAATACGTTGCCAAAACGGGTGGTGATGTATTTGGTTCCCCCTTCCTGCTGAATGCAGCTGATATACATCTCGGCAATCCGCTTGGAGGCACCCATCACGTTGGTGGGGTTCACCGCCTTGTCGGTGGAGATAAAGACGAATTTATCGGTTTTATGTTGCTGGGCCAGGTCGGCTATCACCTTGGTCCCTGCAATATTGATCTTGATGGCCTCATAGGGGTTGTACTCCATCAGCGGCACGTGTTTGTAGGCTGCCGCGTGGAAGACGATGTCCGGCTTGTATTCCTGGAAGATGGAATTTGCCCGGTTCTTGTCCCGCACGTCCGCCACGATCGGGATAAAGTTGTGGAAGCCGTTTTGCTTGAGCTCCTGCTGCAGGTCGTAGAGGGCGGATTCCGCCTGGTCAAGGACAATCAGCGTCTTGTAGTCATAGTTGCAGATCTGCCGGACGATTTCGCTCCCGATGGAACCGGCGCCCCCGGTTACCAGGATGCTCTTGCCGTTCAGGTCCTTGGAAATCTTTGCGTTCTTGATGCTGATGGGCGCCCTGTCGAGCAGGTCCTCAATCTGGATCTGTTTGATCTGTGAGGCCTTCAGTTCCCCGTTGATCCAGTCTTCGACCGGGGGGACGATTTTCACCTGCACGGAGTACTCCACCAGGCTTTCCACCAGTTTCCTGAGTTTTTTCTGGTCGATGTTCTGGATGGCGAAAATAATCTCGGAGACATTCTTCTTCTCGAGGAAATCCCGGTTCAGGATTTCCGGCCCGTAGACGCGGACGCCGTTTATTTGTTTCCCGGATTTTTGCCGGTCGTCGTCGATGTATCCGAGGACCCGGACGTTGCTCCGGGATATGGAATTCAGGGCGTTATAGGTGAGGATTCCCGATTCGCCAGCCCCGTAAATAAAAACGTTTTTGGTAAAATTGATGCCCCGGTTGATCAGGTTGGTATAGAATACCTTGAAAACGTAACGCGAAGCCGTCAGGCCGATAAAGGCCAGCAAGCTGTGGATGATGATAATGGAAAGCGGGATGGTAAACCCGTCCATCAGCAGCATCTGCCGGTTGGTCAGCACCAAAACGATCGAGAGGATGCTCGAAAGGCAGATGGCATTGAAGATATTGTAAACGTCCCGGACGCCTGTGTGCCGTACCACCCCCTTGTAGGAGCCCGTGATCAGGAAAGCCACCATCGAGATAAATGCGATAACGGGCAATTGCAGGAACAATTTTTCCACGTCGAAGTTCAGGGTGAGGTTGAATCGTATCAGGTAGGAAAAGACGAATGCAACGGACACCGTGACGAGGTCTATTGCCAGTACAAGCCACTTGGAGGCGTAACGGGAAACAGAATTTGTCAGGTAATTTTGAATCATGGCAGGGTGTTGTAGATTATTTCGACAGTCCGCTCCAGGTCGGACTTCGTAAGATTGGATCCGCTTGGCAGGCACAGGCCTCGCTCAAACAAGTCTTCCGAGGTACCGTCGGCAAAGGAGGTACATTCAGAGAAAACCGGCTGGAGGTGCATGGGCTTCCACAGCGGGCGGGATTCGATATTTTCGGCTTCCAGGGCCAGGCGAATGGCCTCGCGCGTCCCGAAATCCGGGGTCAGCACCGCGGTCAGCCAACGATTGCTGAAGGCGCCCTCTGGCTCTTCCAGGAAGGTAAACGCCCCGGTACCCGAAAGCGATTCCCGATAAAATTCATAATTGGCCCGGCGGGCGGCTACCCGCTCGTCCAGGACCTCCATTTGTCCGCGGCCAATGCCGGCAAGGACATTGCTCATCCGGTAGTTGTATCCCACGCTGGAGTGTTGGTAGTGCGGTGCCTGGTCCCGGGCCTGGGTGGCCAGGAAAACCGCGCGCTGCTTAACGGCCGGGTCGGCGGTCAGGAGCGCGCCTCCCCCGGAGGTCGTGATAATTTTATTGCCGTTGAATGAAAATATACCGATGCTTCCAAGGCTGCCGCAGGGCCTGCCGTTGTACCGGCTGCCCAGGGCCTCTGCACTGTCTTCCACCACGGGGATGCCGTACCGCTCGGAGAGCGCCATGACGGCGTCCGAATCGTAAGGCATGCCGTAGAGGTGCACGGCTACTATAGCTTTGGGTTTGGCTCCTGCCCTCATCCGGTCCAGGATGGCGGCTTCCAGCAGGTCCGGGGAAATATTCCAGGTGTTGGGTTCGCTGTCGACAAAAACAGGGGTGGCTCCCAGATAGGTAATCGGGTTGGCCGAGGCAGAGAAGGTAAAACTCTGGCAGATCACTTCATCGCCGGCCCCCACGCCCAGCAAGTCCAGGGCCAGGTGGATGGCGGCCGTTCCGGAACTCAGGCAGGCCACCTGCAGACCGGAACCCACATAGGCCTCAAGGTCGGCTTCAAAACCCGTCACATTGGGCCCCAGGGGGGCAATCCAATTGGTTTCAAACGCCTCCTGCACATACTTCTGCTCGGCTCCCCCCATGTGCGGGGAAGATAACCAAATACGTTCTTGTACAGCTGTTTTCAAAAGGGTGTTTATCGCTTGGGTTGTCCGTATGCTTTCGACTCGTAAAAGTACAATCTCGAATCCGGTTTGCACGCTCAATCAGAAGAAAAACCAATTGCATTACGTGAGGTCCCGGATTCAAAGGCTAATTTACGGTTTAAAGCCGTTCCCAGCGAAATCGGGGCCAATAATTCGCTGAAGGCCCAAAAAATTCGGACAACTCCGCTTTTTGGCCGGCATGCACCGGAAACACGGGGGGCACAACTGCTGTACGGTGCAGGTAATCCGCGGAATGACGCATTTCGGCTAAAATAAATTTTGGACGAGAATATTTGCTATTTACCAGATAATTTACTTTGTACTACTTTTAGCACAATAATTTTAACCCCACACACTACACTTATGAAAAAGCCCTCTTATCTCATCCTGCTTCTGCTTGCGCTGGCTGTGAGCTGCAGCAAAAACGAAAGTTCAGATGTCGACAACCCGGACAGCGGGAATCCGGACCCGGATCCCGTTGAGCGCGTGGTATACGACCTGACAAGCGTCAACGATTCCGGGGTAACCGGAACCGCCACCCTCATCCGCAACGACGACGGCACCTCCACAATTTACATCGAATTGGAAAATGCCTCCACGGGCATCCACCCGGCAGCCGTCCACGAAAATAGTATTGAAATGGGAGGCCCTGTTGCCATTACCCTGAATGAATGTGAGTGCGCCATAAGCGAGACCGTCATCACAGAACTGGACAACGGCACGTCTATTTCTTTTGATGAGCTGAACGCCTTTGACGGGCATATCAACATCTATCAGAGCGAGACAAACATGGACAATGTGATTGCCCACGCCAATATCGGTTCGAATGCATTCTAATCGAATCGACAGATAAATAATAAATACTCCGGCCTGGCCCGGGGTATTTTTTTTAACCAGCCTCATCGGGCATAACCCGTACAATCATCCGGGCTGGTTTGCGTTGTATAATTTTGAAGGCGGGGACATCCCCCGACAAAAACCTGTTTTATGAAGATTCTCGTTACCGGGGCAGCCGGATTTATTGGATTTTTCGCAACCCGGCTGCTGGCGGAAAAGGGACATCATGTGGTGGGCCTGGATAACATCAACGATTACTACGACCCGGAACTGAAATTCGGCCGGCTGCGGGAACTGGGGATCGACCGGGGATCTGCGGAAACCTTCGGACAGGAAACGGAGAGCTCCACCCTGACAAATGTGGCGTTTGTTCGGCTGAACCTGGAAGACCGGGAGGAACTGCGGGCCCTGTTCGAGCGACACTCTTTCGACGCGGTATGCCACCTGGCCGCCCAGGCCGGGGTACGCTACAGCCTGGAAAACCCCGAAGCCTACATCGACAGCAACATCGTGGGGTTCCTCAATATCCTGGAGAATTGCCGGCACTGCGGCATCGGCCACCTGGTCTATGCCAGCAGCTCCAGTGTTTACGGGCAAAATGAAAAAATCCCATTTGGAACCACGGACCGGGTAGACCAACCGATCAGCCTGTATGCGGCTACCAAAAAGAGCAATGAGCTCATGGCCCATACGTACAGCCACCTGTACGGTTTTGCCACCACAGGCTTGCGGTTCTTTACGGTGTATGGTCCCTGGGGACGGCCGGACATGGCGCTTTTCCTGTTTACCCGGGCCATCCTGGAAGGCCGGCCCATACAGGTTTTCAACAATGGCGAGCAGGAACGGGATTTCACCTATATCGACGACATAGCCGAAGGGGTGGTCCGCGTGCTGGAGGACGACCTCAGTGGTCGCCGGGATCACCGGGAAAAATACAAGCTATACAACATCGGGAACGGCAGCCCGGTAAAACTCATGGATTTCATTGAAGCCATTGAAAAACACACGGGGAAAACGGCTATCAGGGAAATGCTTCCGGCCCAGCCCGGCGACGTTACCCGGACCTGGGCGGACACAGGTGGCCTGCAAAAAGATTACGGGTATAGGGCCGGATCGGATTTAGACGACGGGATTGGTAAGTTTGTCGATTGGTATGTCAATTATTACTCGTGAATGTGTTTAAAAGTTCACAATTATTGTTTTTGGACGATTTAAATAGGGGCATGACCTAGTAAATTGAATATTTGCAGACTGTAAAAGTTTTCTTTGCTGTATGAAAAGACTTCGGATCCTATTTATCATTGTCGTAGGAATCTTCCTTTATTCCATAGCCTTGTCCTCTTTTGTCAGAAACCTCTACCTGGCACCCGACACCAATGCACAATGGGGAATAGCCGGGGACGCGGTGAAATTTATGGCCAATTTACCCTCCCAGGTAAAGCAGGCTTTTGAAGCCCCGGGGTTTTATGTCGGCAACAGCACTGCCAAAGATGGCCTGACGCTGGTTTCCCAGGTCAGCGATACTGTGGATTACCCGAATCTGCTCGTCTCTTATAAGACCAAACCGTTTGGGCAGGAGTTTGAACTGCTGGAAGTGCCTTCAGGCGCATCCATCCGGAAATGGGCCCCGGACAATGCGGAACTCTTCGAGAGGGCGTTTAACGAGGCGGATCCGAGAAAACCCCCAAAAGGCAGCGACTTGCATTTTATGCATGCACTGATGCTGAAGGACAGTTCCCTGATTATGAATTCGCAGATAACCAGTCTGCTTACTCGAATCGGCAAGGACAATTCAATTATGTGGATCAGCAACGACAGGAATTACCACCATACCTCGGAGCTCGGTCCGGACGGGACGGTCTGGGTTTGCAGCCGCCCTTTCCAGGCTACACAACTCCCCTTCCTGCCGGATACGGAAGAGGCGCGTTCCGCCTTTATGGACGATGCCCTTACCCGGATTGACCCGGATACGGGGGAAATCCTTTTCGAGAAATCCGTTTCCCAAATATTGATCGAAAACGGGTATGGAGGCTTAATAGTCCAAAAAGGGCAGATCATCAGCGACCCGATCCACCTGAATGATATTCAACCCGCCTACAGCACTACCGAATACTGGAACCGGGGCGACCTGCTGGTCTCCTGCCGGAATATCAGTACGGTCTTCCTTTACAGGCCCTCCGAGGATAAAATCCTGTGGATACAGCAAGGCCCCTGGCAGAACCAGCACGACGCGGACTTTGTGGACGGCCAATCGATCAGTATTTTTGGCAATGACATCCTTCGGGAAGAAAGCACGATTGATCCGAAAATCACAACGAAGAATTTATTCTTCCCCCCTTCCGGCGGGACGAATGAAATTTATCTTTATAACTTTGAAAATGATTCCGTTACCACCCCCTATTCAAAACTCATGGAGGCCGAAGGGATCAATACTACCACCTCGGGCCGGAGTGAAATTTTGGCCAACGGGGATATCTTTGTTGAAGACACCAACAACGGGAGGATCATCATAGGAGATTCGGCCCGTTCAAAAATGGAATACGTCAAACGAATCGACGACGAACATATTTCCAGTTTATTCTGGAGCAGAATGATAAAAAACTAAATAAGTAACACCATGTATTTATATTTAGGACCAGGTCTTGGCGGGGGCATACTCGCCGTTATCAGTGGAATCTTCTTAACCATCTTTGCATTTCTGGTAGCCGTTTTCTGGATACCCATTAAGCGGTTCTTCGGGATGTTTAAAGGCAAGACCAAAGAATAGGCATTGGAATACGCAATTATCGCAGGGACCACCCTGCTGAGTTGTTTGCTTTTCGAGCGCATCCATATTATTGGCGTGACCAATAAATTGATTGCCTCCTACCGGCAGCAATTCTCCCTGATGCAGAACAAGGACCTCGGGGACGAGGAGAAACAACAATTGCTGCTGGCCCAGGTAAAACTGCAGTTGGGGCAGCTGTTGAAGCTCATTCTCCTGCTGGTTGTCTTTGTATCCCCTTTTATCGTATATACGCTTGCTGCGCCTTATACGGAACTGTTCAGCGCGTCGACATTGTATCGTTGGGAGGGCATCCTGGCAACCTTTGTGGGAGTGGGCCTCTATTTTATCCTAAAACGCATGTATGTCAAGCTATTCGGCCAGCGAAAAGGCGCTGCATAAATTTTACCTGTCCAATTATTTTATTTCCCGCTCCTCCCTCGAGGTGGAGCAAATCCTGTTTGGAAATAAAATAAAAGACCTGCAGGTTGAAGCCTATGTCTTTATTTCCGGCTTGGCCCGCTCCGGGACCACGGCCCTGATGCGGACGCTTTTTGCAACCGGCGAATACGCCTCCCTGCAATATTCCAACATGCCGATCCTCCTGAGTCCGAACCTCTGGAAAAAGAAACTGAAACTCGAGTCCCGGGAGCGTGCCCATGGGGACGGGATCAAAATCGACGGCAATTCCCCGGAGGAGTTTGACGAATATTTTTGGAAGGCTTTCCTGAAGGATTCCTATATCTCCGACGCACTGGAGGTCCACGAGGTCCCGGGGGACATCCTGGAAAAATACCAGGAATACGTAAAACTCATCTGCCATTCCAAGGGCAAAAAAAAATACATCTCCAAAAACAACAACAACATCCTCCGTTTGGATTCCCTCCTGGAATTACCCAACAGCAGGGTCATTGTTCTGTTTCGGGACCCCTTATCCCATGCGGCTTCCCTCTTGAAACTACATAAGTCCTTCAGTGAAAGCCAGGGGGAAGATCCCTTTGAACTGGATTATTTTAATTACCTGGGGCACCACGAATTTGGCCTGGGGCACAAGCCGTTTTTGCTCCGGGAGGCTTTTATGGAGGAGGCCGCAGCCTACCCGAAGGATACGCTGGACTACTGGGTCTTTAGCTGGATCAATTACTACGAGTACCTGTTATCCCATTTGAAGGAATCCATCCATTTGATTGCCTTTGAGGACCTGACCACAAAACCCGGAGAGGTCTATGGCCGCCTCGAAAATTTGCTGGAACCGGAAACCGGGATACCTGTGCCCAACCGACATACCCCGAGTACGTATTCCGGATTGTCCTGCAGCCCGGAGCTGAAAAAGCGTGCAACCGGGATTTACGACCAATTGAAATCGAAAGACCTCCTTTCCTGAAATGATAGAGGCGCGGAGCTTTATGCTTAATTAAACTTTGAGTAATGGACGGAAAAATATTTTGTATCGGTTTAAATAAAACGGGCACCACATCCCTGCATTTGGCGCTGGAGAAACTGGGGTTTAAGAGCGTTCATTATGAAGATGACAAAGGCAACAATATCAAGGAGATCATTCAACATAATTTCGAGAATGGAAAAAATATTCTCGAGGGGTTGGAGGAATACGACGCCTTCACGGATTGGGATAACAGCTCCAATACCGTGGGCATCTTCAAGGAATTCGACAGGCAATATCCGAATAGCAAGTTTATCCTCAACACCCGAGATCTGGAAAGCTGGTTGGACAGCCGGGAAAGGCACGTCCTAAAGAACCAGCAAACCGTAAGGGATATACCCGACTCGGGCCTCACCTGGCTGGAGGTGGACCGGGAAGGCTGGACCCGGCACTTTGAGGAACATCATCGCGAGGCCATGGAACATTTTAAAGGCCGGCCTGATGACTTGCTGGTCATTGATGTCGTCAATGGCGATGGCTGGGAAAAGTTGTGTCCATTCCTGGGGGTACCCATACCAGGTACGCCTTTTCCCAAAAGGAATGTCAGCCCGCAGAACAAACCGCCCCTGAAAAGGTTTTTGCTGAAAATTTTCCGTCAACTCCCCAGGCCCCTCAAACGGAGGATTGCAAAAGCGCTGCTCGACTAACAGACGGCGGCGATTTCCGCAAACCGGGGAACATCTGCCGCCCTTTCTGTTGCAATACTTTCAACTTTCCGCTTCCTTGCGAATTTACCACTGACTCTATAGGAGATCCCCTACCCGGGTGTCTGTATCGTGCAGTTCATCGATTTTTTTCCCAAAAAACTGTTAAACGGGTTACTTTCGACGTCCAGTTGCAGAGTTTTGCGCGTATTCGAATGAGATTTGCGTGAAGTTTGCCCCGATCGAACCATCAAAGGTGCTTTATCAACAATCAGATGTTGGTATTTTTTTTGTCCCTTACCGTGCAGTTCATCGATTTAATTGCAATTTTCGTCGACTAATCAAAGTTATTGAATGAAGTAAGCACCATATCTTAAACCCTACTTTGACTCATGAGATTTCACCCCACTCGAATCCATCAGAGCCAGATATTTTTTATCCTATTTGCACTGACATTTTTGATTGCCTGTTCCAAGGATTCCGATATCCTGGATTACACCACTGCCAACGGAGGTTCTCCAAACGTGGAACAACAGGAAAAAGACGCTGAAACCGAATCCGGTTCCGAGGAATCCGATGGCGAAGATACTTCCGCGGAAGAAGAAGCCACCGGGGAGGAAACACCCGGGGAGGAAGCTGCGGAAGAAACCACAGATACCGACGGAGAATCGGGCATGGAAGAGGGTTTTGAGAGCCGGACCACGGCCTTTCCCCCATCGGATGATGCATATCTGGAGCGCGGCAAGAGCTACAATGAGTCGCTGATTCGCCTGGAAGAAGGCAACCGCACGAGCTACCTGCTTTTTGACCTTTCCCCGATTGCGGATGCCGGCGGATACATTACCGACGTGAATTTCCAGTTTACCGTCCGCTCAGACGGCGGGGACGGCACCATCGAAGTCTACCGGGGCACATCCACTAACTGGAGCGAGGCCGACCTCGACTCAAACACTGCCCCGGCCAACGATATCCTGCTCGGATCTGTCAACGACGAATACGTGGCGGGGAGCACCCAGGAAATTGTCCTGAGCGCGGCCGATCTGCCGGCAGAGAAAACCACCATCATCCTCTACCACGCCAATGGAAACGACCTGGCCATTGCCTCCAAGGAACACGCTTCCAAGGCCTGGCCCAAGTTGATCGTAACCTACAACCTGCCCCAGGACGCGGCCGAAATTGAGGTAGAGGAACCCACAACTGAATCCACCTCCGAAAGTACCCAAAACGTTGCCCCGAACGCGGTGGCCACGGCTACCCCGGTCTCCGGGCAGGCGCCCCTGACTGTTTCGTTCAGCGGGAAGGATTCCTCGGATGACGTATCCATCCAGAACTATGCATGGGACTTTAAGGACGGGCAGGGCTCAACAGCCATCAACCCGGAGCACACCTTTACCGAGGCCGGCAGCTATCAGGTAACCCTTACCGTTGAGGATGCCGAAGGGCTTTCCGACCAGGCCAGCGTGACCATCACGGTTGAAGAACCCGACAATGCCGCACCGGTTGCCCGTGCCAACGCGAATACCACAGAGGGGCCCGCCCCCCTGGAAGTCCTTTTCAATGCGGACAGCTCCTCGGACGACCAGGGCATTACTTCCTATCAATGGAATTTTGGCGATGGCACCAGCAGCACCAACAAAAACCCGTCAAAAACATTCTCCGAAGCCGGCGAGTACACCGTGCGGCTGACGGTTAAGGATGCGGATGGTGCCACGGATACGGATACCCTGACCATCACCGTTACCGCATCACAAGCGGCCAACCAGGCACCTGTTGCGGTAGCCAAGGCATCGGTACTAAGCGGTAACGCACCTCTGGATGTGCAGTTCAATTCCAACGACTCTTCGGACGACAAAGGGATTGTCTCCTACTATTGGGATTTCAGCACGGACGACCCCTCCTCTGCCAAAAACCCGGTACGCACCTTTACCGAACCGGGTACCTACGAGGTTTCACTCACCGTGAAAGACGCCGCCGGGTTAAGCGATACGGATAACCTGACCATTGAGGTTACGGGAACCTCATCCGGGGGAAGTTCCGGTGGAAGTTCCGGTGGCAGCACGGGTGGAAGTTCCGGCGGGGGCACCAGCACCACGGCCGGCGACTATCCTGCAGGTGCCGTATTGGCGTCCAGTTTTGGCTGGAACGCCCAGGATGCTACCGAGGCCTTTCAAAATGCCATCAAATCCAATAGCAATTTCATCGTAATTGACAAAAAGGCCAGCGACTGGATCATTCAACCCACCCGGTTGTTCGATATCAAGAACAAGACGATCTTCTTTGAGCCGGGTGTAGTCCTTCGGGCCAAAAGCGGCGCCTTTGGGGATACCCATGCCGTATTGTTGATGCTAACCCGCGCCAGCAATGTGACGATCGAAGGGTATGGCGCCACATTCCAGATGAATAAGTCGGAATACACCAGCGGGGAGTTCCGGCACGCCTTCCTCCTGGATGGTTGCCAGGATATTACCGTTAAGGGATTGACTTTTAGAGATAGTGGAGGCGATGGGATCAACCTGAACAGTTATACCGATGGCGGATATTCCCAGAACATCACTATCGAAGATGTTAAAAGCATCAATAATAAGCGGCAGGGTATGAGCATTATCAGCGCCCAGGACGTATGGGTGCGGAATTCGGAGTTCCTGAGCACGAGCGGGGCACAGCCGGAGGCCGGCGTAGACCTAGAACCAAATAAACCCAATCAGCGTCTGGTGAATATCAATTTCATCGGATGCCAGTTCAGGAACAACAATTTTGCCGGGTTTAAAATTGCCCCATTTTTGATGAATTCCGGTTCCATACCGATAAGCGTCAAGGTTGTAAATTCTAAGTTCAGTTACAACAGCAAGTCTACGAATCACACCAAACCCCGTGCTGAGATTTTCCTCGGGGCCAGCGATTCGTATGGCCAGGTGAAGGGGACCGTTTTGTTTGACCGGGTAACCTTTGAAGGGACACACTCGCACATTATCAAAAGCCAGAAACCGACAGATGCCTATAGCGTGGAATTCCGGGATTGCGTGGGGACCAACCTGGTGAAGGATGTCAATGTGTCGCCGATATTCCTCGAAGGCAAGGCAGTTGCCGATAACCTGGGAGGGTTCATCTTCAACAATTTCTATCTGCAGTACAGCCGGAACCAGCCTTTCCTGACGATCAATACGCCTCCGGGGACCATTGTAAAGGATGTGATTGGGACATTTACCGTAAAGGAGCCCTATGACAACCCCCCTTCATATAATAACCGGGCGAACCCATCAAACCCGGCGAACATCAACATTAATATCAATTACACCCACATCAATTGATCAGAATCCCCCGCTAGCGGGGGATTTTTGTTATCTGGAAATCTACGTTTTCGTTATCCGATGCATCCATATTGATATAATCAAAAAGGGGCGCCTGTTGATTCTTACGCTTCACCGTAATATTGCCATGCATGTCTTTTAAGCTATCCGGGATCCAGCGGGTGCCCCGCACCCGGAAAACCGGAACATCGCTTTCGTATTCCAATACCACATCGGTAAAGGTAAATCCTCCCGGACTGGATGGGATCTTATAATGCGGCACTTCCAGGAATATCGCCGACATCCCGGTATCCCGGCAAATATTCCGGGCTATCACGTTCTTGAAGTACACGTGAAACCCTTCGGCATTTTTCCTGGAAACCAATAGCCCCCAGTTTGAATCCTTCACCAGAATATCTTCAAAGTGAATCGTCCCCCCAACCGGGTCCGTTTTATGGGAGTGGATGGTGATTTCTGCACGCACTTTCGGGTTGTCCCTGGAGAAGTTGTCAATCAGGATACAGTCCTTGAAACGGACGGAGATCGGTTCCGAACTGCCCGTTAAATTATGCGTTTCAATCTTGATGCCCGCATTGTAATTGTTGGCAAATTGGCAATTTTCGAAATTGATATTCACCAGCCTTTCGGTTTGCAGGTCGGGTTCCAGATCCACCCCGGCCCCGGGAAAGGTGCCTTTGGTGTCCCGAAATTCGGAATCCTGGATCCAAACGTCCTGTGCGCTTACGATGGAGATCCCCTGCCGTTTGTTGTTGATACTCTTGATCCTGCTTACATAAATTTTTTCCGAAAACAATTTCTTCTCACTCCTGCCGATGGTCAGGCCGTCGCCTCCGCTGTCCCGCAGGACCAGGTTATCGATCACTACATCCATACACCCGCGCAGGCGGATCACATGGCGCCACTCCCCGTCAGTATATTCAGCTTTATTCATGGCCAGGACGTTACCCTTTCCAAGCAACTTGATGTTTTTGCAGTCGACGAATTTGAGCAACGCGTCGATCTTCTTGGGAAAGGCCCCGGGGATGGCCCGTAATTCCACGTTTTCCTCAAAGTGGATCGTTTTGTCTTCAACTCTTACAAACCGCATGGGCCGGAGGTTCCAAACCGGGAAATGACTGTCCAGTATCAACTCCTTCTCAGGGCTGTTCATGGCCATCCGGAAAGCTGTGGAGGCGTCCGACGGATAAAATGAACTAATGGGTTTTGGCTGTGAGAACACCACTCCCGACATCAGGAATAGAGCTACTTTTACAAACCGGGTTATTTTCCAATGGCAAAATGGCATAAGGGTGAATTTGCTGCAAGTTAAATCAAAAGGCATGCCTAAAAAATATTGGACTCCCACCGGTTGATTCTATCGTTGAATTGATTGGAATCACTAACTAAGCGATAAAAGCCGCAGGTTATGGAGAATATTTATCTGCCTTGGAATTTATTGCAACCTTTGCTGCATTTTATACAGGCAATTGGTGCATCCTGTGCAATAAATATGTCGAACATAACGTACGATCGTCCTTTGGGATGGCGTTATGAGACCAATAGATGGCTTTCTGTCAATTGATGAACAATTTCACCGCAATATGAAGATCGACTTTCTCATTACCAAAATGAGTGACGGGGGTGCCCAGCGTGTCGTAAGCCTCCTGGCAAATTATCTTGCCGACAGGGACCACGAGGTTCGGATAATCACATTCCGGGATGGCGACCATTATCCTCTCCACGAAAAGGTGAAACGCATTAAAATGCACCAGAAACCGCTGATCGACTCGGTAGTATTCAGTGGTTTTTTCAGTTTATTGTCCTTTTACCGCAAGAAGAGCAATCGACCCGACGTAATGAGTTCGCACATAGACCTCCTGGGGTACATGACCATTCCCATTGCCCGGATATTCAATATTAAAATCATCGTTTCCGAACACAATAATCATTTATCCCGATATACCTGTCAGGAAAGGTTTCTCTGGAAGTTTTTATATCCTATGGCCAGCGCAGTTACCGTGCTCACCCAGTTTGACTTACCCTATTTCCAGAAGAAGAATCGCAGGACGGTGGTGATGCCCAACCCGTATTCCTTTCAGGTCGCATCCCGGGTATCCCTGTCCGACGAACGAAAAAAAGAGGTGATGGCTATCGGAAACCTCAATCGGGTGCATCACAAGGGCTTTGACAACCTGATGGATATAGTCAAAGAAATTTCATCGATGCATCCCGAATGGAAATTTGTCATTGTCGGGGCCGGAAACGGGGGTCGGCCTCAATTGGAAGCGCGAATAAAGGAATTGGGCATCTCGGATTATGTAACCTTAATGGGTTTTCGCAAGGATATCAAAGAGTTGCTGAGCCGCACAGGCATTTATATTCTGCCGTCCCGATTCGAAGGACTTCCGATGACGCTCCTTGAAGCGATGTCCCAGGGAGTTCCCTGTATTGCCTATGATTGTATTTCCGGCCCCGGAGATATCATCCGCGATGGCGAAACCGGCCTGCTCATTGAGAATCAGAATATGGATGAAATGATCAAAGGATTATCACAATTAATCCAAAGTCCCGAACTTCGTGACAAATTTTCCCAAAATGCACCGGGGTCACTGGAGAAGTATTCAATAGAGAAGGTTGGTGCTAAATGGGAAAATTTAATTGAACAGATTACTTAACAACCTTCTATTCCTTTCACAGGCCATCGAGAGTTAGCATCTCATGAGAGCCAAAAATCGATATGCGTCAATTGTCCGGTAAAAGAAAAATTGCTTTTGTCATTCACAACCTGGGGTCTGGTGGCGCTGAAAGAGTGGTCACACTTTTAGCCAACCATTTAGTTCAGTCCTACCATGTCACCATTATCACACATAAAAAACGGCAACCCTTTTACGAGTTGCACAAAGAAATATGTGTCATCCATTGTTTTAACGATACGCTCAGAAGTCAGAATGCATTGGAGAGTATCCGGAACAATTGGCGCCTGTACAAAAGGGTCAATACGCTGATCCGGGAAAACCGGATTGAACTTTGTATCGGCTTTATGACCACCTCCAACGTCCTTTCGGTGCTGGCATCCCGGAGCAATGGTATCCCCGTCGTAATCAGTGAAAGGAACAATCCCGAGGAAGAAAAAAACAAGTTGTCCCATTTATGGAGATTTCTGAAGAAATACACCTATCGGAAAGCGGATAAACTTGTAGTTCAGAATAATCGCATTAAATCATTGTATATCAATGATATTGACAACAAAAAGCTGCAGATCATTCCGAATCCGATAAACCCGGGACTCAGGCCGGACCCCAATGTCGAAATGTCAAACATCATCCTCAACGTGGGGAGGTTGGAGCGTCAAAAGGCACAGGATACACTGATCAAGGCCTTTGCCAATCTGAATCCATCGGGCTGGGAATTGCATATAATCGGTGACGGCAGGCAAAGGTCCTATTTGGAAGCGTTGATCGACCAGCTCCATATGAACGACAAGGTCCGGTTATTGGGAAAAAAGAAAAATATCCAGCCATACTATGCGAAAGCCAGGATTTTTGTACTGAGTTCTTTATACGAAGGGTTTCCGAATGTATTGCTTGAAGCCATGCAAATGGGCAAGGCTTGTATCTCCACGGATTGTCCGACGGGGCCTTCGGATATTATATCCCATGGGGATGACGGCATACTGGTCCCCGTTGGGAATACAGCGGAACTCGAAGCGGCCCTGAGGGACCTCATAGAAAATCCTGCAAAGGAACGCCAGCTCGGTGAAAAGGCAAAGGACGCAACGAGGCCCTATCAAATCGAAAACATCGCCGCCGTTTGGGAAGAGTTAATAGCTGAATTGCTTAAATAGACCATGAAAATCTCTTCCGTCATATCCGCAGCCGTTGCACGATTGAGAAGAAAAGGCGTAGCCCGTAATATTCTTATTGTATTTCTTGTCACGCTGTTCGTCAAGGGGCTGGGATTCTTCAAGGAAACCTTCGTCGCAGCCAATTTTGGGCTTTCAGAGGTACTCGATACTTTTTTCATCGCCTTTATATTGCCAGGTTTCATACAAAACGTATTCGTCAGTTCCTTTAATCAGGTCTTTATCCCGAATTACGTAGCGGAACAACACGGGGAGAACAACACTGCGTCATTTAAAAGTGCCGTTTTTCTTGTCACATTCTCGATATCCCTGTTTCTGGTACTCGTTTCCTTTATTTTTGCCGATTTCTATATCGAAGAGTTTTTTCCCGGTCACGATGCCGAGTATTACGCCCTGGTAAAATCACAACTTTACTTTTTGCTTCCCTGCATTCTTTTTTGGGGGCTTTCTTCCCTGATTCACGGTTTGCTGAATATAAAAGACGAATATCTCCTGTCATCGACCAGCGGAGTGATCCTACCTGTTACAATTATCCTGACCTTATATTTTGGAAAGGAAGTTTTCGGCCCGAACGTTTTGGCTATCGGCACGCTGTTCGGAGCCGTGTTGTCTTTCTCCTATTTACTCTCGGTAGGTTTAAAAAAAGGGGTGCTAGCCTTATCTACACCCAATTTTCGGAGCGAAAACATCCGAGTTATGCTTCGGCAGGTACCGGTAAAGATGACCTCAAGCTTTTTAACGGGCATGCACAATGTTATCGATTCTTATTTTGCCGCCAAACTGGTTATCGGGTCGGTTTCGGCATTGAATTACGGAAATAAAATACCGGCATTTGCTATTGGCATTTTAGTTATTGCCATATCCAATGTCCTGCTCCCCTACTTCTCAAAAGCAGTTGTTGTCAACCGGAAAAAATCATTCGAAACGCTGTTCCGGCTGCTTAAAACGGTTTTTATCGTAAGTGCCATCGTTGCTGTTTTGGGGATCATTACCAGCGATTTCTTTGTGTCATTGTTCTTTGAAAGGGGCAAGTTCTCGAGTAGCGATGCGGAAATTGTATCGTTAATCCAAAAAATAATATTGATTTACGTACCGTTTAAAACTAGTGGAATGCTGATTGTGAACTTTCTCACCAGCATCAACAAGAACAATGTAATGGCCCTGGTAGCATTTATCAGCGTGGTATTGAATGCGATCCTCGATTATGTCCTGATAGACAGCTATGGAGTATATGGAATTGCGATGGCTTCGACCGCTGTAATTGTACTGAGAAATATTTTGATGTTTTCCTACACCTGGAATCAATACAGGTTGTTTAAATTAAAGCACTAGCCGTATGAATTACGTTCGATGGGCCATACTTGCACTACTACTCCTGCAACTTCCGGGTTTCTTCCTTTTTAACATTGGTCCAAGTCTTGGTTCATTGTCCAGTTACCTGACATCGGGATTGTTATTGGTTTACTTCTTCTTTGCGCAACCAAAACACCGGTTATTTATCCCGTTTATAGTGCTCGGAATTCTGTTTTTTACTTTCAGCACCTTTAATTTTTCCTCAGAGGACGAAACGGAATTCATCAAAAGTTTCCTGCGTTTTATGATAGTGGTCGCATGCGGAAACGAAGTGGTGCAACGAACCAATAACCGGGATTTACTGGTAGTTCTTATTGTGGGCGGCTTGAGCATTATAATTCACGGGGTTGTTTTTCCGGATGCCTATACGGAATTCAGCACGGTTACAGGACGTGCCAGTGGCTTTTATCTGAATCCGAACTATGCAGGCACCGTGGCCCTGGTGGGTTACAGTTTAAGCCTGGCATCCTCGTCAAAACGCCTTCGTTGGACAGGCATGCTGATTTTCAGTTTGGCCGGCTTGCTTACCCTTTCCAGGACATTTATCGTAATCTGGGTCATAATCAATCTGATTGCCTCTGTCCGCAGCAGAAAGAATCTCCTTGGGTTTGCTGTGGGTGGCGCGATGGTCATCCTGATTTTAACCGTTTCCACCTTCCTGGAATTGAACACCGAGAGGTTTTCGGCACTGGAAAGTCTTTTCTCCAATAATGTCCAGACGGAAACAATTACCAAAGATACCCGGATGGATACCTGGGCCAAGTACACGCCTAAAGTATGGGAAGCACCTATTTTTGGCAACGGGTACAACAAATTGCGCGGTAAGCAGTACGGCGGCTCCGGCATCCATAATACGTATTTGATGGTCTGGGGTGAATCCGGCATATTGCCCTTTTTATTTTTAATGGGTTTATATTTCTATTTGGTCCTCGGCTGCCTCAAATATTTCGATACAAACCCGGAGTATCTCTATGTAATTATTGTTATTGCACTTGCAATGCTCGCCAGTCATGGATACTTTGAATCCTTCTTTATGGTATTTATATCCATGTTCGTCTATGCCCGAATCAGAGACTTAAAAAAACAGGAATTACAACCCCCACCGAAGGCCACTGCATCGACCTGATTCTTTGATTATGCCCATTATTAAATCTGAACTCCCATGTTGAATATCCTAAGGCGTATTTATCACTTTTATGTGCGGACATTTGTCAGTGACACGGCATATATAAAAAGAAAATTCAGGAAGAAAATGGGGTATGAACTGAACCTGCAGCATCCCAGGACCCTGAATGAGAAAATCAATTGGTTAAAACTTCACGATAGGACGCCACTACATTCGCAATGCTCGGACAAATATGCGGTCAGGGATTATGTCAAAGGCAAAATAGGCGAAAATTACCTCGTACCGCTCTATTTTTCAACCGAGGACGCAGCGGATATCAACGAGCGCAACATCGATAAGTTCCCTTGTATCATCAAAACAAATCACGACAGTTCCGGCGGTGTATTCCTGAGGGAAAAAGAAGGGGTTGACTGGCAGGAAATACAGGCTAAAATGGCTAAGCGGATGCATCGGAATTACTATACGAATTCTCGTGAATGGCAGTATAAAAACATCAAGCCCCGGATCATTGTGGAGCAACTGCTCCTTGACGATGAAGGCAAGATACCCGCAGATATCAAGGTCCATGTATTTCATGGGAAACCGGAAATGATTCAAATGGATGAAGGACGGGGCACGGACGGCCACTTCAGAAACTGGTATTCTCCATCCTGGGATTTATTACCCATGCGCTGGAGCTCCGTTTTAAAAAATGGCCGGTTAACGGACCCGAAAAATGTCCCGGTAGACAAACCCCGATCTCTGGACAAAATCCTGGAGCTCTCCCGACAGCTGGCCGAACCATTTCTTTATGCTCGAATTGATTGGTACGAGGTGGGCAATCGAATATATTTTGGGGAAATTACGTTCCATCACGATGGAGGCTACCGACCCATTCTACCTAAGGAATGGGATTATAAGCTGGGCGAAAAACTGGATCTGCAGCACCAAAAGTGATCCGTTCGCCCATGTATGTTGAGAAAATCCACCCCCGGCCAAACCATATGGGTTAAAAATGTTCATCAATAAAATCGGGCGTTCACCGTAAATATTGGGTGCTGTGAGAAGGGAAGGCCTATCTTTGTGGCGATTTAATTACAAAAACCCAAATCGTTTGCTGGGGGCATTTTAAAGGTGGATTCCCCTCGAAAAGATTACAACGCAACTATGGCAAGTCATATCGAAAACTTTAAGGAACTCGAAAGGCCCATTATATTTATCGGGAATCCGCGGTCCGGGACCACGATTATCTCTGAAATTGTCATGCGGCATAAAGATATTGGCTATCCTTCCCAATATCAGAATGCCTTCCCAAGGAGTACGACCGTAAATTACCTGAGAAGGGTATTCGACAACAAATACTGGAGGATTTTTGGCCAGAAGAAACAATTGAACAAAGTAAACCCCTTTAACCGCTTCGTCTTTCGCACAGGGGAAAATTATACCATGTGGAAAGCGATTGTGGGCCCGGGTATCGATTTTGACCGGGACTTTTTGCACGATAAACGGGAGCAGCCCGAATACGTCCGGAAAATCCGGAAGTTCTTCAGCAAAATTGTCCGGAACCAGGGGAAGAAAAGGCTGGCTTTTAAGATTACCGGACCCTCGCGCCTGGAATACCTGAACAGCATCTTTCCCGATGCGCAATATGTCCGGATTCACCGGAAGGCGATCCCTACCGTCAGCTCCCTGATGAAGATCGATTTCTGGCCGGATCGGGGCGAGAAACGCCTTTGGTGGACCGGCCCATATACACAGGAGGAGCTAGAATGGGCGGAAAAGCACAAAGACGACCCCATTGCGCTGACCGCCTTCCAGATCAAGAAAGTGAGCGATGTAACGGATGAGGAGGTCAGCAAGCTGAATGTAGACGTGCTGGATGTACAGTACATCGATTTTGTCAAGAACCCGGAGCAGGTCATCAAACAGATCCTGGACCACACGAACCTGTCGTATGACGATGCCTGTTTTGATTACATGAAACGCAACAAAATATTCAACCGCAATAAGAAGGACGAGGATTACTTCCCGACCAAGGACCTGGAAACCATTCGCCAGATTTACCCGGCCTGAGTTCCGGGTTCTGGCACCTTTGCGGAATCAACTGTTCCATGATTGCCCAAAACTCCCCATGGGAAACCACACAATGAAATGAGGATCCTGCAACTCATCAACGGAATGTCCACCGCCGGTGCGGAGATTCTGCTGGTTGAAACCTCGAAACGCTACCTGGAACGCGGCCACCAGGTGGATGTCTGCCTGTTGTCCTCCTACGACGCCCCCCTGCTCCGGGAGTTGCGGGCTACGGAGGGTATCGAAATCCTGAGCCTGGGGGAGAAACAAAATATCTACAGCCCGGTTTGTGTTTTAAAACTGGCCAGATGCCTGAAAGGAACGAAATACGACATCATCCACGTCCACCTGTTCCCCTCCTTTTACTGGGCTGCGCTGGCTAAATACGCCTTTCGCGGGTCCAAACTCATCTATACGGAGCACAACACGAACAACCGGCGTATGGGGAATGCCCTCTATCGGTGGGTCGACAACCGCATCTACCCCCGTTACGACTGCCATATCGCCATATCCGACACGGTACGCGAGCGGCTCGATGCCCATATCAACACACGCCGCAACAAGGTGGTGACCATCTACAACGGCATCGACCTGGATGCGATTCGCAGTGCCGAACCGCTCAAAAAAACGGAAATCGGATTGCCGGAGAACGCAAAGATGCTCCTGCAGGTCTCCGCCTTTCGCCCGCAAAAAAACCAGGAAACCCTGATCCGCGCCCTGGTGCACCTGGACCCGGAATTCCATGTGGTTTTTGCCGGAATGGGGGAACTCATCGATTTCAACAAAGAACTCGCCGACTCCCTGGGCCTCTCGGACCGGGTACATTTCCTCGGGATCCGTCCCGATGTCCCCCGGTTGTTGAAAACGGCGGATATCGTGGTGCTTTCCTCCCATTACGAAGGCCTTTCCCTCTCGAGCGTCGAGGCGCTGGCCAGCGGCAAGCCATTTGTGGCGACGGACGCCCCGGGGCTTTCTGAGGTGGTTGGGGGCGCGGGGATCCTGGTGCCTGACAATGACCCGGACGCCCTGGCCGCCGAGATCCGCAAGTTGGACGAAGACCCGCAACACTACGATGCGGTGAAAAAACGCTGTCAGCAGCGGGCCGAGAAATACGACATCAATACAATGGTAGACAGATATTTAGATCTCTACCGGCAAGTCCTGGGGAATTGAAATTGCGAAACCGATATATGAAATCCGGCCAGGAACCGTTTGACACTCTAAGGGGGCGCTCCCCCGCTAAATTGAAAACCATTCATGCCGGATAAACCAAAACTGTTCCGAGTTGCCACCATCCCCGCATCCATAGCCTTTCTGCTGCGCGGCCAGCTGGGCTATATGTCCGGGGACTACGATGTGGTGGCGGTGGCGTCCTCCCACCCGGAGGGTGCCCTGGAAAAAGCTGCCGAAACCCAGGGGGTACGCGGCTATACCCTGCAATTGACGCGGAAGATCACCCCGGCGACGGATATTCGGGCCGTCTACAAGCTATACCGCATCCTGCGAAAGGAAAAACCGCTGTTTGTGCATACCCATACGCCCAAAGCCGGGCTCGTGGGCATGCTCGCGGCCTATCTGGCCCGCGTGCCCTTCCGGATGCACGACATCGCCGGACTCCCGCTGGTGGTGGAAACCGGGTTGAAACGCGCCCTGCTGATCTGGATTGAGCGGCTCACTTATCGGCTCGCCACACACGTATACCCAAATTCGCACAACCTGAAGTCCCTCGCCCTGGAGTTGCGGCTTGCACCGGACCGGAAAATGTCCGTATTGGGCAAGGGAAGCTCCAACGGAGTGGATACCGAGGCTTTCTCCCAGGATCGCATAAGCCCCGAAACCCGAAACGAGATCTATCGGGAAATCGGGTTTAAACCATCGCACCTGATATTTATCTTTATCGGTAGGTTGGTCCGGGATAAGGGCATCAATGAACTGGTGGCCGCATTTACCGGGCTCTGCAAAACACACCCGGACATCAGGCTCCTGATGATCGGCCATTACGAATCCGAATTGGACCCGCTAAAGCCCGAGACGCACCAGGCCATAGATACGCACCCGCAAATCATGTATGTTGGCCCGAAAAAGGACGTGCGTCCGTACCTGGCTATATCAGATGCCCTGGTATTCCCGACCTACCGGGAGGGATTCCCGAATGTCCCGATGGAGGCCGGGTCCATGGGCTTGCCCGCAATTGTCACCGACATCAACGGATGCAACGAAATCATTGAGCACGAGGTAAACGGCCTGATCATCCCGCCCCAGCAGCTGGAACCCCTCAGGGATGCCATGGAGCGCTTTATCCTCGAGCCCGATCTGCTGGCCAGTCTCGCGCAAAAGGCGCGTCCCATGATCGCGGGCCGGTACGAACAGGAGTCCGTTTGGAAGCTGATCCTCGAAGAGTACCGTCGCCTGGAACAAAGTCATAAAACCGCCTAGGTTCCGCATGTATCTATTCGTAAATTGAACGGCCATGACCTACCGACGAATTAAGCATTTCCTGGATTTTCTCACTGCCCTGATCGCCGTTTTGCTATTAAGCCCCCTGCTGGTAATCATCACGCTGATCCTGGCAATCAGCAACCAGGGGCAGCCATTTTTCTTCCAGCAACGCCCGGGCAAGGACGAACGCCTTTTTAAGATCATCAAATTCAAGACGATGAACGACAAAAAAGACGCGGACGGCAATTTGCTGCCCGACGTGCAGCGCATTACCCGGGTCGGCAAATTCATCCGCAAGGCCTCCCTGGACGAGCTGCTGCAGCTGATCAACGTAATCAAAGGGGATATGTCCATCGTCGGGCCCCGCCCGCTGCTAGTCAAATACCTCCCCCTGTACAACGAGGAACAGGCCAAGCGCCACCGGGTACGCCCCGGGATCACCGGGTGGGCGCAGGTCAACGGGCGCAACGCCATCAGTTGGGAGCAGAAGTTTGCCCTGGACGTATGGTATGTGAACCATATCAGCCTGGCCACCGACCTGAAAATCCTGTTGCTGACTGTAAAAAAAGTCTTCCGGCAGGAAGGTATTTCCGCCAGTGAAAGCAATACGATGCCAACATTTACAGGCAGCCCGCCGGGAACGGAAGCCTGAGGCCCGGAATCGGGTTGCCGGCAACCCGGGGAAGCCCGGCGTGTCGGAAAAATCGACTTAATCGGATTATCGTTTCATTATATAGACGAAAATCCCTGCACTGGCAATAAATATGTAGTTTTGAGCGGACCGCTAGAAACCGGTTAATCGGAACATCCATGAAAACTGTTATGATACTCGGCGGCGCCAAAGGCGTCGGCAGGGAAATTCTGAGTGCTTGCCTCGAGAAAGGGTACAATGTATCTTTTTGTGGCCGGGATGCCCGGGAGGGGAAGGAAATCATCCAGGCGTCCGGGAAGGCAGACCGGCTCTACTTCCACCCCATCGACCTGAACAGTATCAGGGAAATTGAAAATTTCCACCGGGAGACCCTCCGTCGGTTCACCAAGGTGGACGCCCTGGTGGTCTATGCCGGGATTACCCCGGTTGCCTCACTGACCGATACGGATGAGGAAGTGTTCGACAGCGTTTTTAACGTCAACCTCAAAGCCCCGTATTTCCTGTTAAAACACGTTGTGAAATCGATGATGGAACAAAATTCGGGCTCCATCATCTTCTTTGGGTCCGCCCACATGGATTACGGGGAAATGGACCGGACCGCCTATGCGCTAACCAAGAGTTCGCTCTACACGCTGTCTACCCACATTTCCCACCATTACGCCCGGCATGGAATCCGGTCTAATTACGTGGTGATGGGTTGGACGGATACGGAAGGGGAACTGAAATTGCGGGCCAGCGAAGGTAAAAGCGAAAGCGAATTGAAACGGGAGGCCTCAGCCGCTATTCCGATGGGCCGGATGCTCAGCAAGCAGGACCCGGTCCCGGCTGTTATGTACCTGATTTCGGAGGAATCCTGTATGACTACGGGGTCGCTGATCCGGATTACCGGCGGGGAATATATTTAACCGGGGGAGTATAGATAAAATAATATAAGAGGGATAAATTAAAGTTGATTTCGTTGGACACAGCCCAGATAAGCGTTATCGTACCCATTTACAGGATTGAGGCCTATTTGCCTCAGTGCGTCGAGAGTCTTTTAAATCAATCGTTCGAGAATTTTGAATTGATCCTGGTGGACGACGGCAGCCCGGACGGATGCCCGGAAATTTGCGATGCCTACGCCGAAAAAGACCCCCGGGTCCGGGTGATCCACAAGGAAAACGGCGGCCTGGTGAGTGCGCGGAAGGAAGGCCTTAAGAATGCCCGGGGCAAGTACATCGCCTTTGTGGACGGAGACGACTGGGTGGACAACTATTACCTGGATATCCTCTACAAACTGGCCGAGGCAAACGATTCCGACCTGGTGGTGACCGGGCATTTCCGGGAATTCAACGGGAAAATCGAAACAATCAAACCCAAAACCGCCGGGATCTACAACCAGCGGGAACTGCAGGAGGAGATTTTGCCCAACGCCATCTACAACGGGCAATTTTGCGAGCACGGCATTTCCACCTACGTGTGGAACAAACTCTTCAGGCGGGAGTTGCTGGGCCAGGTCCTCTTTGATGTACCCGACGAGATCATCATGGGCGAGGACGCCGCCATCACCTATTCCTACCTGGCAATCTGCAAGCGGTTGACCGTTAGCAAAATACCCCTGTATTACTACCGGCAGCGACACGATTCCATCGTAAAATCCATCGAAAACCCGCAGATGGAATATTACCGGCTCGGTTTGCTGATGCACTACCTGAAAACCAAGCTACAGCCGGTGCTCGACGAGCAAAACCTCAGCGAACAAATCCGATATTACCTGTATTCCCAGATACTCGTCCGCTCGGGCGGGCTCATCTACGACAGGGACGACAAATTGATATTCAACCCCTTTGTTGGCGTTACACCGGGGTCGAAAGTAATTGTCTACAGCTCGGGATCCTTCGGGCAACACGTCCTGACCACCAATAAGAGAAACCGGTTTTTCAATATCGTCCGTTGGATCGATATCGATTACCACGAATTGCACGTGGATGAAATCTACGTAAGTCCGATCAGCGCCTTTGAGAATGACGCCTTCGACCATCTGATCATCGCCACCATCAATCCGTCGAATTACCGGGCCATCAAGCGCGAGCTGAGCCTGATGGGCGTGGACGAAAAGCGCATCGTACGGATCAACACGGATGAAGAGGAAGTCAGCGGCCTGCTGGCGGAATTGGGTTTTGACAAAGACTTTAAATTCCGGGGAAACTAAACCGATATGCAAATGAAGAAAATCATGATCCTTGGCGGGAACCCCGAGACGGCTGTATTGGTCAATACGGCCCTGTCCATGGGATACTACACCATTGTAGTAGACATGGGACACGGCTCCCCGGCAAAGAAAAATGCGTCGGAAAGTTACGATATCGACGTGTTTGAAGTGGATAAAGTTGTGGCCCTGGCCAGGGAACGGAAGGTGGACGCCGTATTGGTGGGGGTGGCGGATATCCTGGTAAAGCCCTACCGGGAAATATGCGAGAAACTGGGCGTGCATTGCTACGCAACCGAAAAGGCCGTTGAGGCCTTCAGCAGCAAGGACGGTTTCAAGCGCTATTGCATGGAGCACGATATCCAGGACATCCCCGGGATTTACCTGCATGCCTCCTCCCCCATCGAAAAGCCTGAGGGGCTGGATTACCCGCTGATGATCAAGCCGGTGGACAGCGGCGGCGGGGTGGGCATGAAGATCTGCCGGGACGACGCGGACTACCGCGATTCCGTGCGGGAGGCCCTGAAGCATTCCAAAAAAGGCGTGGTCCTGGTGGAAAGGTATATGGACTGCGACGATATGGCGGCGTATTACACATTCCGCAACGGCATCCCCTACCTCTCGGCCACGTACGACCGGATAACCCAAAAGCAGGGCGATGCAAGCCCGGTTGGGATCGGCGCTATCTACCCTTCCCGCCACCAGCAAACTTTTGAAAAGAACATCCACCCGAAATTGTCGCGCTTCTTCCAGTCGCTGGGCATCCAAAGCGGCGTGCTGAACCTGCAGTTTTTTGTGGAGGGCGACGAATTTTACGCTTACGACCCGGGATTCCGGCTCCAGGGCGAGGCGCCCCACATCCACCTGGCGCACATCAACGGGTTCGACCACCGGGAAATGCTGATCGAATTTGCCTTTACCGGCGAATTCGGCAGTGACGACTTTCCCGATAAAAACGACCCGGGCTTCCAGGGGAAAAGCGCCTGCACCTATTGGGTGCTGCTCAAGGCCGGGGAGATTGCCTCAATCCAGGGGTTGGACACCATAAAAAAGGACGAAAGCGTCGTGTTTGTCATGCAGCGCTTTCAACAGGGGGATGTGGTCCAGCCGGAATGGCTGGGTACCGAACGTCAGGTTTTTGCCCGGATATACATCGAGGCAGATTCCATCGGCGAAATCAATGCCAAAATCACTGATTTTAACGACCGGTTGAAGATTGAGGATACCCGGGGGGAAAACATGATTATTTCGCACCTGCACCCCTTTGAAGAAAAGGAATACAGCTAAAACAAGATTTTGACAATGAATCAAAAGAATAACCATTCGCATACGAAAACTGCCGTGGTAACGGGCGGTTCCAGGAATATCGGGTTTGCGATCGCCGAAAAATTCCACGAACTCGGGTATCGCGTAGCCATCCTGAGCGTTTCCGGGAATAGCGCCCAAACGGCCGCGGAGAAATTGGACGCCACCGGCAAACAGGTAATCGGCATCCAATGCGATGTAACCGATGAAGCGTCGGTGGTGGCGGCACTCGAAGCCACCCAAACACAATTTGGGGGTATCGATATCGTTGTTAACAGTGCGGGGCTGCTGGATATGTGCAGCATCGAGGAAATGACGGCCGACCATTGGGACAATATTATGGAGACAAACGTCCGGGGTACATTCACCACGGTTCAGAAAGCGATCCCGTACCTGGAGAAGAGCCCCGCCCCGAGGATCATCAACATCTCCTCGAATGCCGGCCGGATGGGCGGGTTTGAAAACGGGCTGGCGTACAGCGCCTCCAAGGGGGCCGTTATCGCCCTCACCTATGGCCTGGCCAGAAGGCTGGGGGATAAAAAAATTACGGTGAATTGCATAGCTCCCGGAACCATCGAATCCGATATGTCCGCGGCGCGAAGCGAGGAAACACAACGAAAATTAAAACAGCGATTCCCCCTGGGAAGGTTTGGGACGCCCGAGGAAGTAGCGGCTGCGGCCTGCTATTTTGCCAGCGACGAAGCCGGCTTTACCACGGGGTCCGTACTGGATGTCAATGGGGGGTTATTCATGGGATAAATCAAAAATATGGCAAAGAATATATTGGAATGGTTCAGTTTAGAAGGTAAAAAGGCCCTGGTTGTAGGCGGTGCCGGGGATCTCGGCAAGGCAATGGTGGAAGCCCTTGCACAAGCCGGGGCCCAGACCGTCATCATCGACTTTGACGAGCGGGTCTTTGAACTGTGCGACAAGTTCCGGGCCGATGGCCTGCAGGTAGACCCCATCCGGGCAGATGTCAGCGAGATATCTCAGGTCCGGGAATCCTATAAGGAGGCCCTGGAAAAGCTGGGGGGTACCATCGATATCCTGGTGAACTCCGCCGGGATCCAAAGGCGATACCCGAGCGAGGAATTCCCGGAGGAGGAATGGAGCAAGGTGATTGCGATTAACCTGGACGCCACTTTCTACTACTGCAAGTACGCTGCCAACGACATGATTAAGAATGGCGGCGGGAAGATCATAAACATCGCCTCCCTGATGAGCTTTCTGGGGGGGATTACCATCCCGGCCTATGCCGCCTCCAAAGGGGGCGTGGCGCAGTTGACCAAGGCATTGTCCAACGACTGGGCGGCCAAGGGAATCTGTGTGAATGCCATCGCCCCGGGATATATGGATACGCAGCTGAACACTGCGCTGATTGCAGACAAGAAACGGACCGACGAGGTGATGCTTCGCGTGCCGATGAAACGCTGGGGGGATGGCGAGGATTTGAAAGGCCTGACGGTTTTCCTTTCTTCAGCGGCCAGCGACTACATTACCGGGTGCGTGATACCCGTAGACGGCGGTTACCTGGCCAGATAAAGCGATCAAAATGAGACTGAGCATCCTGATACCGCTCTACAACAAGGAGCAATACATCGACCGCTGTATGGACAGCCTCTTGGCGCAGGGACTGGCTCCCGGCGACTTTGAGGTAATCCTGGTCGATGACGGTTCAAAGGATGCATCGGCTGCTATTGCCGGCCGGTACGCAGCGGAACACGGGAATGTCCGGTTGATCAGCCAGGAAAATGCCGGGCCGAGCGCCGCCCGGAACCGCGCCCTGGAGGCCGCCGGAGGGGATTACGTGTATTTTCTGGATGCGGATGACCTGCTGGCGGGCCACGTTGCCGGAAGGCTCCTCGACATCTGCGAAGAAAACAACCTGGATATCCTGGAATTTAATTCCAGGGATATCGAGAACCACCTGGTGGCCGATGCGGACCTGGAAGGATCCCCCGATGGGACAGAATCGGTAACCCCCGTTGCGGACGGGCTGACTTTTATCTCCAGGTACTATTTCAGGAACCAGGCCTGGCGGTACTTTATTAAGCGGGCATACCTTCTGGAATCCGGCATCCGGTTCCCGGAAGACATGCGGGCTTACGAAGACCTTATTTTTACGGCGAGCATCATCCTGCATTCCAACCGGATGGCCCGCGTTGAACTGGATGCCCACAGGTATGTCATCGTACCGGGATCCATTGTCACCAGTAAAGACCCGGAGATCAACCTCGGATTCATCCAGGGAATGGTCAAGGCCGTGGGGGAATTGAACCGACTCATCCGGGGCCTGGATAATTCCCATAAGGCGTATGCGGGCGTGGTGAAAAAGATGCGAACCAAACAGCAGTCTATCGTATTTGCGCTGTGCCTGCGGGTATTTAAATATCGCCTGCACAACCGAAGGGACCTGAAAAAAATACTGGATCAACTCAGTGCATTCAAGGCCTACCCGATGGACCGGAAGATCCGGGAAATCGACAACGGGAACGCATTTCACAGCAGGATCATGGTCCCGATTTTTAATAACCGAACCCTGTTATTTTTAGGAGCAGGCATCATGAGGCTTGTCCCGCGCACATAAAACAAACTTAAACCTTCAATTATGATTGGATTCCTCGTACCGGTAAAGAGTGAGCAGCTGTCGTCCGACTGGCATTTGTTCAGCCAACTCGTAATGCGCAGCCTGAAATCCATCAGCGGGCAGAAAGATGGGGATTTCCAGATCATTGTGGCCTGCCACGAACTGCCTGAAAACCCATTGGAACACCCGCAAATCAGCTATATTCAGGTAGATTTTGAACCGCCCCGGTTAACCGAGAACGGCGATTGGGAGGAAGACAGGCAGCGCAAGGAGGCCGATAAGGCCCGGAAAATCGTAAGCGCCTATGAGTATGCCAATGAGCACTTTGACGTGGATTATTACATGGTAGTGGACTCGGACGACCTGATCCACCACGGCATATCCAAATACGTAAATGCGCGCGTAGGCACCAACGCCCCGGGCTGGTTTGTCAAGAAGGGGTATTTCTACCGGGAAGGCGAGAAACTGGCCTGGAAAATCCGGTCCAATTTCAACGTCCGCTGCGGCACCTGCATCATCATCCGCAAAGACCTCTTCCCGCAACTGATCATCAAGGACCCCTACCTGTACTACTATCACGAGAAAACCGAATTGGCGGACGGGGTAACCCTGGAGCCCCTGCCTCTTGCAGGAGCCCTCTACAGCATGGCCAACGGGGAGAACCACTATATGTCCAAAAATATCATGGTGAAAATGGTCAACCAGACCAAGTTTTTCACCCTGGACCACATCCGGAGCGTGATCTCCAAGGTCACGAGATATCGCCCGAGACTGATCGGGAACCGCTTTAAGAAAACATATAATTTTTACAGTATATCGCAATAAAGGAGCCCCACTCTTAAAGAACCCGGAGCCGAAAACCTCCCCTACCCGGCCGGGACGCAAATTCCCCGGCCGGGCATGAAACCTACAAGGCTGATGATTGAATCCATAAATGATCGCGTAGCATGGAAGGCATTGCTGTCAAAGGCATCTTGCAAGGACTTCTATTTTACCTACGAGTATCACGAGATCAGCAAAACCAGCCATCAGGAAGTAATTCTGATCCACTACGCCCAGGAGAATGGTTGCGGCGTTTTGATGCCCCTGCTGATACGGGAAATCCAGGGTACGCCTTACCGGGATGCTACCTCGGTGTACGGCTATGCCGGGCCGCTTTGGATTGGAAAATTTGACGATATCGACATTTCCCGGTTTCACCGGGAACTCAAAGCCCACCTGAGAGAACTCAAGGTAGTCACCGTCTTCTCCCGCCTGCACCCATTCTTTCTGCGGCAGGTAAAATTACTCGGCGGGTTCGGGGAAATTGAAACCAAAGGGCAGGTGGTAAACATCGATGTATCGGCTAGCCCCCAGGAGCAATGGAGGGGCGTCAGCAAAAGGTTTCGTACGTATCTGAACAAAGCGCGGCGTATGTATCGGATTCGCAGGGGCCTCACGGAGGCGGATCTCGAAATATTTATGGACCTGTACCGGAAATCCATGAACCGCCTGAATGCCACGTCGTTCTATTTCTTTGAGGATGCGTACTTTCAGGGAATGTACCAAAGCGAATCTTTTGAGACGGACATATTGATCGCCGAGGACCCGGAAACCGGGAAATCTGTTTCCGCGGCCATGTTTGTCAGTTGCGATGAAATCGTTCAATACCATTTATCCGGGACGCACCCCGACTATCTGGAGCTGCATCCGGTAAAGGCATTAATCGATGAAATGCGCCGCAGGGCAACCGAAAAAGGCCGTCGTTTTTTTAACCTGGGGGGCGGCCTGGGCAGCAGCGAGGACAGCTTGCTGGAATTTAAAACCCGCTTCAGCAAGGACCTCAGGTGGTTTCGGGTATGGAAGTACATCAACGATCCGGAGGTGTACAGCGAATTGACCGAGAACCGCCTGGGCCGGAACTGCCCGGACGACCCGGCAATATGCAAAACGTTTTTTCCCTGCTATCGATGTAAATTATTGGAAAAGGATTAAGCCAGGCGTTTATGAAAATCCAGGAGAACCCCTTTGTTTCGGAACCATTTATCAGCCTTTGGTTCAAACACTTCGGCAAAGGTCGGACTCCCCGGGTTTTCCCCCAATTTCCAGGACTGACCTTCGTCAGACACCCCCGGCTCCCGTTTTTGATCAATGCGGGGGCGACCCAAACCAAGGGGGTTTCACACGGGGAAATCCCCACCGGCGGGAATGGGATCGGGAATAAGGTACTACTGGTTTACGACGTGGCGGAATATTTTGACGTGCCGGTCCCGGATCGGTCTTCGGGGATTAAAGTAAGGCGCGTGCGCCAGTATCCGGGCTTCCTGGTGCAGACGACAGGGTTCCGGGATGTAGAGGAGTACCTCCAAAAGCACATCAGCAAAAACAGCCGCTATAAACTGAAAAAGTACCGGAGGAGGCTGCACGAAGTCTTTGATATCCGCTATGAAATGCACGGTGCGGACATTTCAGGGAAGCGTCTGGATGCCCTTTTCGATGTATTCCGTAAACTCCTGGAAAAACGGTTCGACGGCAAACAGATTGTAAACAACAACCTGGATGAAAAGGAGTGGGCATTTTACGTAGCATCGGCCCGTGAGATGATGCAATCTGGCACCGCAGGCCTTTTTGTCGTTTATTCCGGGGAGGAACCCGTGGCTTTTACCCTGAACTATTTCTCCGGGAATGTCGTTTTCGACGCGATTACCACATTTGATGTCGCCTATGAAAAGTTCCATCTTGGCACGGTTTCGCTCATGGGCCTGCTGAACTGGTGCATGCAAAGCAACCGATCCCTGGACCTGTCCAAGGGGTATTTTGAATACAAGAATCGCTGGGCAAACAGAAAGTACTATTTTGAATACCGGATCTATTACAGTCGGAGTTCCGTAAGCGGGAAACTGCTGGCAGCGGGAATTGCGGGATTCTACCGGGTGAAACAATGGCTGCGCGGGCAGGGTTGGAACGAGCGGTTCCACCAGCTGACCTACCGCCTCGGGAAACCCAGGGGATACGACTCGGAGCGGCCCATCCCCTACCTCCTGAAAGAGCCGGCCAGACCCCTCGATTCGGAAATCCAGCAGGAAGTGGTTGCCGGTTCCCCGGAATGGCGGAAATTACGGCCTCCCCTGTTTGAATTCCTCTACCTGAACCCCGGGAATATCACCAATACGCGTATTTTTAAACTCGGGGAGCCCGGAGTTTATCTGATAAAAAATCCAAAGGCACAGGCCCGGGTTGAGATTCAGGAGGCTCCCTGATCGGTGTGGAGAGATGGGGGTATTCTGATGATGGTTAGGGTATTCTTGTGAAGGATTTCAAGGTAATAAAAGTATGGCAGGCGATTCCCAAAGGATTTATGAGTTTTACTACAACCTGTATGTTGGCAGGCGCCTGCCGGACGCATTTGAGTCTGTTTGCTACAGGGGGCGGGAATTCCGCCCGGGCGAGGGAGAAAATGCCCCGGAGGTCCCGGGGAAGGCTAGGATTGCCAAAACGGCGCTCATTACGCATTGCCCGTCCTATCTGGATTATACCCCGAATCCGCGCCCTGCCCAATCCTGTAAGAAGCTATTCCGCGTCCGGGGCTTTGCCATGGATCTGACTGGGGTGGATTCGGCCCGGGAATACCTCGGAAAATATCTGAACTCCGGTTTCCGAACTTCCCTGAGAAGGCGGTTGCGGGGTCTTGAGAACAGCCTGGAATTGCGGCATGAAGTGTTCTTCGGGCATCTGGAAGATGGGGTGTACCTGGAATTGATGCGGGATATGGAGCAGATGCTCACCCGCCGTTTCAACCAGCGCAACGAAGAGCATATGTCCCTTTCCAACTGGGCCTATTTCAAGGACCGCACCCTGGAACTGGTCCGGGAGAAAAAAGCGTCGATATCCGTAATCTACGATGCGGAAAAGCCCATACAAATCTGTCTGAACTACCATTTGGACTCCGTCGTTTTCCTGGCTATCCCCGCCTATGATATCGACTACTCAAAGTATGGCCTGGGAATCATCGGGGTCTATAAAGTGCTGGAATGGGGACTGCGCAACGGGGTTACTAAAATCGACATGGGCTTCGGGGCCCTGGATTATAAATTGCGCTGGTGCAATACGAGCTATGCGTTCCGGCATTACCTGTTTTATGAGAAAAATTCCCCGGCCTCCCGGTTCTTCGCAGTAAAACACATCCTGAAAACGCGGGTTGTGGTTTTTTTGCTGGACAGGAAAATCAACCTGCTTTGGCGTAGGTTCCGGAATCTCTGGCGAAGGAAACCGCCCCCCGAATTACCCGCCTATCGGGTGACCCGGATAACCGGGCAGGAAGATCGGGTTGCAGGCCGCCCCCAGGTCTACCCGTTTTCCGATCCCGACTATGCGTTCCTGAAGCATGCCTTGCTGAATTTCGCCTACAGGGAACGGGTACGCAGAACAGCCATACGGGTGTTTCCAACCCGCCGGGAAAAGGAATACCTTTTCGACTCGGGGAAAAACCGGATCCTCGTCTGCCTGTAGCACCCGCAGGCGCCTGGCAGCTTGCCGGTCAGGCCGGGTTAATAAGCCAGGATATAAACGACCCCGCGCCGGTTAACCGCGTGTTCTGCAGCCGTACAACGCACCCCGTCGGAGCAATGGTTCAACAGCTGGCTTTCCCCGAGGCCTTCAACCTGCAGGCGTTCCATGCGGATTCCCTCCCCGGTCAGGTAATCGGCAACCCGCTGGGCCCGGCGTTCTGTCAGCCACTGGTTGTATTTTTCAGGTCCCCTGGAGTCGGCGTGTGCCTGAATGCTAAACGTCAGCTCCGGGTTTCGCTTCATAAAGGCGGCGATGGCCTCCAGTTTTGCCTTGGCCTCTGCATCGAGGTAGGAAGAGTCGAAGGCGAATCGCAACCCGCCAATGGAATCCAATTCCCTCTTCAGGGCATCCTTACGGGCGGCCTCCGCCGCTTTCCGCGCCGCTTCTTCCCGCTGGGCTGCCAGCCTTTGTTCCTCCTGCTCCTGCAAAAGACGTGCCTGCTCAGCCGCCTCTTCGGCCTGCCGGATGGAATCCTGCCGGCGCTGCAGGGCAGCCAGTAATTCTTCCCGCATGGCAGCCTTTTCGGCCCCCTTCCGCGTTAACCCTTCTTCAATGCCAAAACGGTAGACCACCCCGGCAGCGTGCTGGATGTGGTTCGTCACGTTATCCGCAAGGCGCCATTTGCCGCTTGAGTTCAAGTCCACACCCCATTGTTTGGAGAGCCATAAGCGGAAACCCACCACGGCATTCACCGTGGCCCGTCCCTCGTTGCTGGCATCTGTATAGCCCAATCCCGCTCCCAAATAGGGATCGAAAAAACCCGTTTCGCCCACCAGGTGGTTCAGGTCGTAGCTGATTCGGGAATCCACGGCCCAATACGGGATATCCTCGGCGATGGTCTGCCCGTCGATGGTATTTCCGGCCTTGTACCGGTTATATGTGCCGATCAGTTCCAGGCCGATACCGCTTTTAAAATACCGTCCGAAGCTGACCCGTGACGGATAGGGTACCATGTTCCACTGGTTCTCTATGGTGGTAAAATTGTTGAATGCCTCCCCGGAGTCATCCACGATGTTGATGCCAACACCGGCCAGCCAGTAGCTGGTGACCATGCTGTCGCGGGCGGTAAGTTCCGGGATACTGTCCTGTGACCAGGCAGGTTGCAATGCGGCTGCAAATAAGAGGCTGAAAAAGCAAGTACGTAGTTTCATAATATGGGATTCAGGATACTACAAAACTATAAGGGGTTTCGCACAAGGCCGCGACCTTTCTTTAAATTACCGAATTAATCGATAAGATTCCCGGGTTTCCTGCGTTATGGAAAATGCAATAACCAGACAAGTTAAAAAGGTATCGGTCTGATGCAGGGTTTTTCGGTGAATGGAGATGCCTGCCGGATTTTGTACATTTGCCCCCGGGCAATCCTTTTTGAATTGTCGCGAAACTTCCTAAATGCCAGTTAATATGATCGATTCACACCCCCAAGTCTTAGAAGCCGCAATCGAAGCCGGCAAGGCGATCCTCAAAGTTTACAACGCCTCGGAAACAATCGAGGTGACCACCAAATCGGACGATTCCCCCCTGACGGCTGCCGACCAGGCATCCAACACGGTGATCAACTCCTATCTGAAGGATACGGGTATCCCGATTATCAGCGAGGAAAACAAGCAAACCGACTACGAGGAGCGAAAAAGCTGGGAAAAGTGCTGGATCGTGGATCCTTTGGACGGTACCAAAGAATTCATCAAGAAAAACGGGGAGTTCACCGTAAATATCGCGCTCTGTGAGAAGGGAAAACCTATCTTTGGGGTCATTTACGTACCGGTAACCCGCGAATTGTACTACGGGGACACCCGGGAGGGGAAATCATTCAAGACCGTGCTCGACCAAAACCACACGTTGCCCGAAAAACTGGGGGCCCCGGCAGACCGCATTGAGCCGGCCGCCGAGGACCCGGATACGCTGCGGGTAGTGGGAAGCCGGTCGCATATGAATGCCGAAACCGAAAACTATATCGCGTCGATGAAGGACAAATACCGGGACATCGAAATTGTATCCAAGGGCAGTTCGCTCAAATTCTGCCTGGTGGCGGAAGGGCTGGCGGATGTCTACCCGAGGTACGCCCCCACCATGGAATGGGATACGGCTGCCGGCAGCGCCATTGCGGAAGCTGCAGGCCTGAAGGTCATCGCCCAGGATACGGATGCCCCGCTGAAGTACAATAAGGAAAACCTCTTAAACCCGCATTTTCTGGTTTGCAAATAATGGCCACAGACAGCAGTTATAAGCGACATATCGCAAAGACGGTTACCTGGCGTGCTGTGGGCACGGTGGATACCATCATCATCTCCTGGATCATCACAGGAAACCCGTTTACGGGCCTGAAGATCGGTTTTACGGAGGTGATTACCAAGATGGTCCTCTACTACCTGCACGAACGCGTCTGGTTCCGGATCAGCATGCCGGAGAGTCGCAAACGCCACCTGCTGAAAACAGTTTCCTGGCGGATGATCGGCACCCTGGACACCATGCTGCTGGCCTGGCTGATTTCGGGCAACGCCCTTACCGGGGTCAAGATCGGCCTGGTGGAAGTTGTCACTAAGATGGCCCTGTATTACCTGCACGAGCGGGCCTGGTACAAAACAAACTACGGGCTGAACCGCCGGAGCAATAAGGAATTCAAATGAGTCAGAATATCGTCCCGCATACCTATAAGATTACCCGGAAGGAGCGCAGGGAGGCCAATGGCCACAATTCCCTGCTGATTTTCTTTACCGGGCTTTCCGGAAGCGGGAAATCCACCCTGGCCAACGGCCTGGAACAACGCCTCTTTGAAGAGGGTTACAAGACCTATGTCCTGGACGGGGACAATGTCCGGACCGGCATCAATAAAAACCTGGGTTTCAGCCCGGAGGACCGCTCGGAGAACATCCGGCGCATCGGGGAACTATCCAAACTCTTTGTAGACTCCGGGACGATTGTGCTGGCTGCCTTTGTAGCACCCTATACCGCCGACCGTCAGGCTATCCGCGAGCTGGTGGGCCCGGAAAATTACCTGGAGGTGTTCGTGAACACGAGCCTTGAGGTATGCGAGGAACGGGATGTCAAAGGGCTCTACGCCAAGGCCCGCAAAGGGGAAATCACCAACATGACCGGTATTTCAGCCCCGTACGAACCCCCGGAAAACCCGGATGTAGAAGTTACCCACGAGCTCGGGATCGAAGAATCCGTGGCTTATATATACGACACTATCAAAAACCAATTAAGACTCAAAAAATGAGTAAGTATTACCTGAATTACCTCGACGAACTCGAATCGGAGGCTATTTATGTGCTTCGGGAAGTCTGGGCCCAGTTCCAGAACCCGGTCATCCTCTTCTCGGGGGGAAAAGATTCCATCGTTGTCACCCACCTGGCCAAAAAGGCCTTTTATCCGGCCAAGATTCCCTTTGCCCTCATGCACGTGGATACCGGGCATAATTTTCCGGAAACCATCAAGTTCCGGGACGACCTGATTGAGTCCCTCGGGGTGCGCCTCATTGTGGGGTCCGTACAGGAGTCCATCGACCAGGGGCGGGTAGCCGAGGAAAAAGGCAAAAACGCCACGAGGAATGCCCTGCAAATCACCACGCTGCTCGACGCCATCGAATCCAACAAGGTGGATTGCGCCATCGGGGGCGGCCGCCGGGACGAAGAGAAGGCCCGTGCCAAGGAGCGGTTTTTCTCCCACCGGGACGATTTCGGCCAGTGGGACCCGAAAAACCAGCGCCCCGAACTCTGGAACCTCTTTAACGGAAAATACTTTGAGGGCGAGCACTTCAGGGTGTTCCCAATCAGTAACTGGACGGAGATGGATGTGTGGAACTACATCCTCCGCGAGAAAATCGAGATCCCGTCCCTGTACTTTGCCCACGAGCGGGAGGTGGTTCGGCGCAACAATTCCTGGATCCCGAATAGCGAATTCTTAAAGCTCGACGAGCGGGAGGAGATCGTAACCAAAAAGATCCGGTTCCGGACCCTCGGGGATATCACCATCACCGGCGGGATCGAATCCGATGCGGACAGCCTGGAGAAAATCGTTCAGGAAGTGTCCGCTATGCGCCAGACGGAGCGGGGCAACCGGGCCGACGACAAGCGTTCGGAAACCGCCATGGAGGACCGGAAGAAGCAAGGGTATTTTTAGAAATTCGAAACAGCAATCATGCAACTAGATAACAGTCAACTATTACGATTTACTACAGCCGGCAGTGTGGACGACGGGAAAAGCACCCTGATCGGTCGGCTTCTCTACGATTCGAAATCCATTTTTGAAGACCAGCTCGAGGCGGTGGAATCCACCAGCAAGCAGAAGGGGCACGAAGGCGTGGATCTCGCGCTCTTTACGGATGGCTTGCGGGACGAACGCGAGCAGGGGATTACCATCGATGTGGCCTACCGCTACTTCACCACCCCGAAACGGAAGTTTATTATCGCCGACACCCCCGGGCATATCCAGTATACCCGGAACATGGTTACGGGGGCCTCAACGGCGAATGCGGCCATTATCCTGGTAGATGCCCGCCACGGGGTCATCGAACAGACCAAACGGCATGCGTTTATCGCCTCCCTGCTGAACATCCCCCACGTCATTGTGTGTATCAACAAGATGGACCTGGTGGATTTCTCCGAAGAGGTGTATCATAAGATCACCGGCCAGTTCGAGGAATTCTCCTCCAAGATGCTCATCCCGGATATCCGATTTATCCCCATCAGCGCTTTATTGGGCGACAATGTGGTGAACCGTTCCGAAAACATGGACTGGTACCAGGGGGCTCCCCTGCTCCACACCCTGGAGACCATGCACATCAGCAGCGATATCAACAAGGTAGACTCGCGCTTCCCGGTGCAGACCGTACTCCGCCCCCAAAGCAAGGAATTCGTGGATTACCGCGGGTATGCGGGCCGTATTTCCAGCGGGATCTTCCGCAAAGGCGACCAGGTAGCCGTGCTGCCGTCTGGGTTTACCTCCCGGATCAGGAGCATCGACGGACCGGCCGGGGAACTCGAGGAGGCCTTTGCCCCTATGTCCGTTTCCATTACCCTGGAAGACGACATCGACATCAGCCGGGGCGACATGATTGTCCGCGCCAACAACCAGCCCGAGGCCGTACAGGACCTGGAAGTGATGCTGTGCTGGCTCAATGACAAGCCCGCACAACCGCGTGCCAAGTATACCATCATGCATACCTCCAATGAGCAGAAGGCCATGATCAAGGAGGTCATCTACAAGATCGACATCGAAACGCTGAACCGGAATGGCGATGACAGCGAATTGAAGATGAATGATATTTGCAAGGTGAAAATTCGCACCACCAAACCGCTCATGCAGGACCCCTACCGGGAGAACCGCTACACGGGCAGCATCATCCTGATCGACGACAACACGAACGAAACGGTGGCCGCGGGGATGATCGTCTAGGCTTGTCTAGACTTGCTTCAGCCGGCTTTTGTACGCCAAATCGTAGATTTCCTCGTACATGGGCAGGATATTGTGGATATCGAAGATGCAGGCCCGCTCGTAGGCTCGTTTTTTGAATGCCTGAAGGGTGGCGTCGTCTTTCAGGATCTTCAGCGTGTTCCGGATCATGTCCTCCGTGTCGCCCACATCACTCAGATAACCGGATACGCCGTGTTGGTTGAGCTCCGGGATTCCCCCTGCATTGCTTGATATCACGGCGGTTTTGGTGATCATCGCCTCCAGGGCAGCGAGTCCAAAGCTCTCTTTTTCCGACGGCAGCAGGAAGACATCCGAGAAACACAGGATGTGTTCCACCTCATTGCTGTTACCCAGGAAAAGGACTTTTTCCTCGATCCCGAGTTCCTCGGCCAGCAGTTCGGCCCCTTCCTTCTCAGGTCCTTCCCCCACCATGATCAGCTTGGCGGGTACCTGCTGCTGCACCTTGTGGAAAATTCTAACCACATCCTGTACGCGCTTGACTTTCCGGAAGTTGCTGACATGGGTGAGGATGTATTCGTCGTCCTTGGCCATCAGGCTCCGCTGGCAATCCTCCGGAGCCCGGTTGTATTTTGTCTTGTCGATAAAGTTCGGGATCACGTGGATTTCCCTGCGGATATCGAAAATCTCCAGGGTGTCCTCTTTGAGGCTCTGGGAAACCGAGGTGACGACATTGGACTGGTTGATGCTGAACTGAACCGCCGGCTTGTAGAACGGATGGTTGCCCAGCAGGGTGATATCCGTGCCGTGCAGCGTGGTGACCATCGGCACGTAAATCCCCTCGTCCTCGAGCATTTTTTTTGTCATATACCCCGCATAGGCATGGGGAATGGCGTAATGCACGTGGAGGAGTTCAATCCCGAACGACCGGATAGTTTCCACCAGTTTGCTGGACAGGGCCAGTTCATAGGGCTGGTAATGGAAGAGCGGGTATTCCGGGACGTGGACTTCGTGGAAATGGATATTGGGGCTGAGCAACTCCAGGCGAACCGGCTGGCTGTAGGTTACAAAATGGATTTCGTGACCCCTGCGGGCCAGTGCAATCCCTAGTTCGGTGGCTACAACGCCGCTTCCCCCAAAGGTGGGGTAACATACAATGGCGATCTTCATAGAAACAAAGCTACACCGAAAATCACTTCCTAATTGATAATGGAATCATAAATTGCCTGCTGGATCCGCGTGCGCAGGCCGGAACGCACCAGCAGCGTATTGGATGAAGACGGATAGGTTCGGTTGGAGAGGAAAACGTAGAGGATGCCGGTATCCGGGTCTGCCCAGGTATAGGTCCCGGTAAACCCGCTATGGCCGAAACTGCGGCGGGACACGCACCCGCAGGTAGGGCCTTTGTCCTCCAGTTGGGGTTTGTCGAAGCCCACCCCGCGACGGACGTCGTTATTGCAGAAATAGCATTTGTTGAACTTCTCCACAGTCCGTGCCTCCAGGAACCGGGTTCCCCCGTAATAGCCGCCCTGCAGGTACATCTGCATGATCTTGGCCACGTCGTTGGCATTGCTGAAGAGGCCGGCATGGCCCCCTACCCCGTCCTGCATGGCCGCCCCCATGTCGTGTACAAAGCCCTGCACTCTTTGGTAGCGGTAATAGTTGTCCTCCTCGGTAGGCACGATATCCGCTTTCTCAAATCGCTCCAGCGGGTTGTAAAGCGTATGGCTGGCCCCCAGGGGTCGAAAAAGGAATTCCCCGGCAATCGCGTCGAGCCGGCGACCATACTGTTCTTCGATGTACTTCTTAAAAACGTAGTAGGCTACATCGCTGTACCGGTATCGGTTGGATTTGAGTTCCTGACGCCCGATGCGGTTATAGATGGAATCCGTGTAGGCGTTCGTCAGGTAGAGGCTTTCGGCCACCTGGATGGAAAAACCCTCCTGGGGGGAATTCCGGTAGAAATCCCGGGAAGGCCGCCGTTGTTTGTCCAGGGTATCCAGATAAAAGGCGATCCAGGAAGGGAGCCGGCCGTAGTGGCTCAGGGCTTTCAGGACCGTCACATCCTCCAGTTCGGTATCCGCGTACTCCGGCAGGAGCTCCGAAAATGTTGCATTCAGCCGAATCTTCCCGGTTTCCTCCATTTCCATCAGGACAGGCAGGGTCCCCAGAATTTTGGTCAGGGAGGCCAGGTCGTACAGGTCGGTGAGTTGGACCTCCCGGTCCCCGTCGTAGGTATGCTTCCCGTATGCTTTGTGGAAAACCACCTGGCCATTGCGGGCCACCAACACCTGCGCCCCCGGGAACATGAGGGAGTCCAGGCCGTGCTGCATCAGGGTATCCACCCGGGCAAGGCGCGTCCGGTCAAATCCCTCCCGTTCCGGGAGACTGTACCCCAGGCGCCCCAGGGCAGGCAGGTCCAAACCGCTGCCTGCGGGGAATTCGGGATGTGCGGTCACGGGTAGCCTCCCGCGGGCCGGGAATACCCCAAAGAGCAATTCCGCAGCCGTTTCCTGGGTAATTTTGCTGTTCTGATAGGCCATCACCAGGCCGTCCACTCCGTCATAATCCGGGACATCCCCCAGCATATAGGGGCGGGAGAAGAAGACGGCAATCGAATTCGAAGTCCTCAGGTTCCCGATCTCCTGGATCCGCCGGACATCTTCCGGCGAGAGCTCGTGTTTTTTCCACGGGGATTCGTTGGACTTGTGTACGCCCAGAATCACCAGGTTGTAATCCGCAAGCCGGGTTTTCATATCTTCCAGGCTGGTCCCGCCTACCTCGTCGATATCGGCATACAGGCGCATCCGTTCCAAAAACGGCTCGTGCGGGGCCTCGCCGATTTTTACGTAGGCTATTTTCTTGTTCTCCAGGTTGCGCATGCCCAAAATGGACACCTGGTTTTTGAGCACCGTCAGGGCCGACTCCATCGCTTGTTCATACGCCAGGTCGTCCTCGGGGGTATTTAGTTCCTCCACGAGGCCGTCCACATCCACGGGCTGCAGATTGTGAAGGCCTGCCTTGTATTTGGCCATCAGGATCCGGCGCACGGATTCCCCGAGGCGTTCCTCTGTGATAATCCCCGTGCGGTAGGCTTCCAGGAAGGCCGCGTGGTCTGCTTCCAGGTTTTCTGGCAGCAGGAGCATATCATTCCCCGCCAGGAAGGCTGCAAGGGACGTGTTGACAACCCCTTCATAGCCCGTAACCCCCTTCATGTTCAGGGCATCGGTGAAGACGAGGCCCTCAAAGCCCATTTCATCGCGGAGTAGCCCCCGGATAACCTCCCCGGAAAGCGAGGTGGGTAATTCCTGAGACCCTGTGAGTGACGGCACATTCAGGTGGGCGACCATTACGGAACTCAGGCCTTTGGCAATAAGCGGCTCATACGGGGACATCTCGATACTGTCCAGGCGTTGCCGGTTGTATGGGAGCTGCGGGAGGGCCTTGTGGGAATCTACCGCCGTATCCCCGTGTCCGGGGAAATGCTTCCCGCTGGTGAGGATTCCCGCCCGGTGCATCCCCTGCATCAGGTATCCCGCCTGCCGGGCCACGCGGGCCGGATCCTCCCCGAAGGACCGGTTCCCGATAATCGGGTTGGCCGGGTTTGTGTTGATATCGGCAACTGGCGCAAAATTGATATGCACCCCCAGGCGGGCAGCATGTTGGCCAATCCGGTACCCGATGCGTTCAATAACGGCCGAATCCCGGATCGCGCCCAGGGTGGTATTCCACGGGAAGGCGTAGGTGGAGTCCAGGCGCATGGCGAGCCCCCATTCGGCATCCATGGCCACCAGCAACGGCGTTCGCGATGCCTCCTGGAACGCATTGGTCATCCGGGCCTGGCGCACGGGGCCCCCAAGGCTGAAGATTACCCCGCCCAGGTGGTAGTTGGAAATCCATTCCGTTACCCGCTCTTGTACTGCCGGGCCCTGGGAAGAAGCCACCATGACCATAAACAGCTGGCCGATGCGCTCCTCCGGGCTCATCGCCTCATACGTAGCTTCCACCCACTGGGCCTGGGCCGTGCTGTCCGCCGTGACCAGGGGATGGTACTGTGCATGTGTCTTGGAAATAAATAACAGGAAAAAGAGAAAAATTACTCCTTTTGATCGCATACTCACTATCCTCTTTGGTACTAACTCCCGGGCGGTTGAATTATTGCGTCTCGGTCCCGCCCGCCGGGCCGCCGGGTCAGAAAAACCGGCTGTGCCAGCTTTCGGAGGCAGGCACTTCCCAGTCGTTTTCAAATTCGCGCTTGTTGGTCACCAGGTTGTTGAATACCACCGTTTTTCCGGAAACGGCTTTGTCTTTGGCCATTTTGCGAAAATCGGCCAGGGGCTTGTACGCCAAATACTCCCCCTGCCGGTAGGTGACATTCATCCGGTCCAGCAGCGCAATCTCATATTTTTCTTCAAGGCTCTGGATAAACCGCACGGAGGCGTCGATGGAACAACCCGAAGCGGCATTCACGTCCTGGTCCAGGCCAATGACCACAAATCGGTTATACGGCAACTGGCACCCGGCCCTCAGGTCGGCCCCGTGCGCGGTCCATTCCTTCAGAAACGTTTCGAGCTCGGCGCGGAACGTCACGGCTTCTTCATCCGTCAGGGGCCGGTTGGCCTGGTAAACCCAGACCCTCGCTTCTTCGGGCAACTCCTCAAATGGCACTAACATAATCGCTGCAATTTTTTGATGCTACTTCATTCGGTTTCTCAACTACAGGTCCGCGGCCTGGTCCAGTAATTCGGCCAGGTCCAGCACCTTCATCTCTTTTTCCTTCTCCTTCCCCTTGACCCCGTCCGTAAGCATCGTATTGCAAAACGGGCAGGCGGCGGCAACCACTTCCGGTTGGGTTTCGATGGCCTGCTCGGTCCGCTCGATATTCACGTCCTTGTCCCCTTTTTCGGGCTCTTTGAACATCTGGGCGCCCCCGGCGCCGCAGCAGAGGCCTTTTTGTTTGCAACTGCGCATCTCCACAAGCTCCGCGTCCAGCTTGCGGATGAGTTCCCTGGGGGCCTCGTAAATGCCGTTGGCCCGGCCGAGGTAACAGGGGTCGTGGTAGGTGATCCGCTTTCCCCGGAAGGTCCCGCCTTCCAGCGTAAGCCGCCCGGAATCGAGCAATTCCTGCAGGAACTTCGTGTGGTGGATTACTTTGTAGGAGCCGCCCAGCCCCGGGTATTCGTTCTTCAGCGTGTTAAAACAATGCGGGCAGGTGGTGACAATGGTCTCCACCCCATACCCGTTAAGGACCTGGATATTCATCGCGGCCTGCATCTGGAACAGGAATTCGTTCCCGGCGCGCTTGGCCGGGTCGCCGGTACACCCCTCTTCCGTACCGAGGACCGCAAAGGCGACATCCGCTTTTTGCAACAAACGTACAAAGGCCCTGGTGATCTTTTTGGCCCGGTCGTCAAAACTCCCGGCGCAACCCACCCAGAAAAGCACCTCCGGTTTTTTTCCGGCGGCTGTCATCTCGGCCAGGGTCGGAATACCCTTTTCCCCGTCCTTTTCCTTCTTGTCGGTACTGTTCTCCATGCTCGTTATTCCATTTCCGCCGGTGAGATTTTATCCCCGGTCGGTTGCTTTATTCGTCCTTCCAATTCAGCCGGTCCATCTGGTTAAATGGCCAGGGGGCACCGTTGTTTTCGATATTCCCCATCATGACATTCAGCTCCTGGGGGGCCGCCGACTGTTCCATGACCAGATAGCGCCGCATATCCATGATAATCGACAACGGATCGATGCTCACCGGGCAGGCTTCCACACAGGCATTGCAGGTGGTGCAGGCCCAGAGTTCTTCCCGGGTGATATAGTCGTCCAGCAATTGCCGGCCGTCCGGTTCCCAGGTACCGTTGTTCGCTTCGATCTTCCGGCCAACTTCCTCCAGGCGGTCGCGGGTGTCCATCATAATCTTCCGGGGCGAGAGTTTCTTACCCGTTTGATTGGCGGGGCACTCCGAGGTGCACCTTCCGCACTCCGTGCAGGTGTAGGCGTTAAGCAGCTGTATCCGGCTGAGGTCCATGACATCGGAAGCCCCGAATTTAGCCGGGGGTTCGGCGTCGTCAAGCGGGGCAGCATAGGGGTCTGCCTCCGGGTCCATCATCAGGGCCACTTCTTTTTGTACAGATTCCAGGTTGTTAAAGGCACCCTGGGGTTTTACCCTTCCCCAATAAGTGTTCGGGAAGGCCAGCAGGATATGCAGGTGCTTGGAATAATAGAGGTAATTCAGGAAAAACAGGATGCCGAGTATATGCAGCCACCAGGCCGTTCGTTCCACGGCAATCAGCGTACTTTCCGTCCACCCGGACATCCACCCCGCCAACAGGGAGCTCACCGGGTAAGCGCCCGCTTCCACGTAGTGGTCTGCCCCCAGCTGTTGCAGGGAATAGTCGGCCGCGTTCATCGTCAGGAACAGGACCATCAGGATCGCCTCAATGTAGAGGATCCAGTCTGCATCCCGTTTTGGCCAGCCCTTCATTTCAGGTTTCCAGAATCGCTGCAAGCGCAGGGCGTTCCGCCTTAGCCAGAAGACGATCACCGCCACCAGGACCAGTAGCGCCAGTATTTCGAATGTGGCTATCAACACGTCGTAAACGGGGCCCAGGAATGCAAATATGCGGTGCGTCCCGAAAATCCCGTCGATGATAATCTCGAGCACTTCGATGTTGATAATGATAAAGCCCAGGTAGACGATCACGTGCAGCAACCCGGCTACGGGACGAACCACCATCTTCTGTTGGCCCAGGGCAATACGGGCCATATTTCCGAATCGTTCCGCCCGGGTACCATCGGCAGCCACCTCCCGTCCCAGCCGGATATTGCGCGTCAGTCGCCGGATATTGCGCGCAAAAAACCCGATTCCGACGGCAAGGGCCAGAACAAACAGGATGTTGGGGAGGTATTGCATTATTCGGGTTGCTGATTCTCAGCCGGATCGTCTTCCGGCAACGTGTATTCCTTCTGTTTTTTTCCGAAGACCGAAACGTTCACATACCGTTTGGGGTTCAGGCGGAAGTCCTGGAGCAGCAGGTCGAGTTCCCGGGAAGCCTCCGAGAGGTTCTCATAGAGCGCTTCGTCTTTCATGAGCCGCCCCATCGTTCCTTCCCCGCTTTCAATTCGGGCGATAACCGCACTGAGGTTCGTTAGGGTCTCCTGTAGTTGCTCCACCGTCTCTCCCAGCCCGGCGTTGGCAAGCGTATCCGAAACACCTGCGAGGTTGGCCGAAATGCGGCCAAAATTGTCGATGGTACTGTCCAGTTGCGACTGGTTCCGGCCGAGTAGCTCGTTGATGCCGTCCGCCGTCTTCTGGAAACTGCTGACCAGTTCGTTGAGTCCTTCGATACCCTGGCGGAGGTTTGCCTTGGTGGCATCGTCCAGTACCTGGTTGAAGTTGATCAGCAGGGAGTCTGCATTGGAAACGGCCCCCTCCACCTTCATTTGCAGGGGGGTGAGCTTTTGCTGCACCAGCTCGGTGAGGCCCGGGCGTATGCTGGACGGGAGCGTGTCCCCGCTTTTTGCCATGGGTGCCCCGTCGAATACGGGTTGGATCTGGATGCCCTTCCCTCCGATAATTCCCGTATCGAACAACTCGGCCTGGCTGTTTCGGGAAAAATCAAAATTCTTGTTCACGCTGAATGTCACCAGCAGTTTCCCGGAATTGTCCTTGAACCGGATGTCGTTGACGGTTCCCACCGTGTACCCGTTGATGCTGACCGATGTACCGGTCTGCAACCCGCCCACATGGTCGTAGACCACATAGAAAGTCTTACTGTCGTCAAAAAGCGGGGTGGATTTGAGGTAGGAGAAGCCTAAGATGAATAACAGGATGCCGCCGACTACGATGATTCCTGTTTTAATTTCCCTGGAGAGTTTCAATAGCGCTGTGTTGGGTTCCTAACAAAATTAGAAATAATTTTTGGATAGGGGTGTTCAATCCCGCAGCAGTGCAAGCGCTTCCGGAACCGGGATGCGTTCCCCGTCCCTGTACGCCACGATATAGGCCGAGGGATATCCCCGTTGCCAGGCTATGGACTGCAATTTTTCCGCATCCGAATAGGACCGGGTATTCCCGTAAAGCACCCGGTAAATCTTTTCGTGGCGCTCCTTGGAGAGCCCCGGCAGACCGTTGAAATTATTCGGGTTCAGGTCCGGGTCCCGGCTGACGGCCACCAACTGCACCTTGAAATTGATATTGAGTGCCTCGGCCCGGTCTTTGGCTGTTGCCGCCTTGCCCGGGGCGGGTTCCCCGCCGGCTGGCTCCACATTTTGCACCGGGGTCTTTTCCTCAGAGGCGTTCCCGTTTCCATCCATAGGCAGGCCTGTGGTTTGCGAATCGGCAACCGGGTCTTTATCCGCTTTCTCTTCCTCCGGGTCCGTTTTCCCACCCTCCGGGGATACGGTTGGTGCGGGTTTCAATCCGGAATCAGCAGGTTTGGATGTTGGGGTCGGCTGTTTGGAAGATGCGGTGGAGGTTTCCGCGGGTAGCCCGGTTCCCGGGAGGACCGGGTTGGGCTCGGTTCCCAGGCTTTCCCGGTAGGCCAGGATGGCATCGGCAATGGCGCGGCCCATCTCCTGCTGCCCTTTCGGGGAATTCAAATAGCGGCCCTCGTCTTTGTTGGTCAAAAACCCGGTTTCCACCAAGACGCTGGGCATAAAAGTCTGGTGGAGCACGATAAACCCGGCCTGTTTCACCTTCCGGTCGTTTCGCTTCAGGTCTTCGGTAAACCGGTCCTGCATCAGTTTGCCTAGCAGGATGCTCTGGTCCAGAAATTCCTCCTGCATGATGGTCAGGCCAATCACGGACTCCGGGGAATTGATATCGTATTCCGCGTATCGCGTCTCGTAATTGTCCTCCAGGTAGATAACCGAGTTTTCCTTTTTGGCTATTTCGAAATTCTGCTCATTGGCATGCAGCCCCAAAACAAACGTTCCGGCCCCATGGGCATTTGAGGTATGGGAGTCGCAATGCACGGAGACAAACAGATCGGCCTTGGCCTTGTTGGCAATCTCCCCGCGTACGTAGAGATCTACAAAACTGTCGTCCTTCCGCGTGTAGATAACTTCCGTGTTGGGCTCCTTTTCCAGGGCCTTCCCCACCTCCAGCACGATGTTCAGCGCGATATTCTTCTCCAGGTAGCCATTGCCGAGGTTGCCCGGGTCGTGGCCGCCGTGCCCGGCATCCAGGACAACGGTAAACGGATCCGGCACCCCGGCCCTGCCGGGGGGTGCCTGTGCGGTTAGAGCGGTGGAAAACAACCACAGGACGCCCAGCTCAACGATCCTTCGCATCGCCCTGTTTCTCGAGTATGTATCCAATTTCAAGCGGGTTAAATTTGTTCTAATTTGCACGATCCAGCGGGAAAAATATGTAAGTTTGACCACTGATTCCGTTGCCGACCCGTACAAAAATAGGACTTATCAACTTGCAATCAAATAGACAACTGTTTCTTTTACTGGGTCTCATGGTATTGGTCCCGGGGATTTTTTGGGCGCAGGAAGACATCGCCCGGCCCCTTCCGATCAAGCCGCTTGGCGATACGCTGGCTGCCCCGCAGGTGCTGCGCGGCCTGCCGGGGGCGGAGGTGCCGCAAGACTCTGCCCAGGCGGCTGCCCCGGCCACTGGGGGCACGATCATGGACCAGATAAAATACACCGCCAAGGATTACGTGCGTATTAGCAGGCAGGAACAGAAAATCTACCTCTACAACGAAGCGGAAATCTACTACCAGGATACGGAGCTCAAGGCGGGGATTATCGTGCTGGATTATGTGCGCAACGAGGTCTACGCGGGCAGGATGAAGGATTCCCTGGGGAACTATTCCCAACTCCCCTTCTTTAAACAGGGCGACCAGGAGGTCATCCCGGATTCGATCCGCTTTAATTTCGACACGGAAAAGGCCATTATCTGGAATTCCCGGACCGAGCAGCAGGCGGGGCTCGGCCAGCTGGGGAGCGATGCGATGAAGGTATATGCGGAGCGGACCAAGAAGGAGAACGATTCGGTGTACTTCCTGAGCGAGGGAAAGCTGACCACCTCCAAGGATACCATCGACCCGGACTATTATATCCGGGTGCGCAAGGCCAAATTCGTCCCCAAGAAAAAGGTGATTGCAGGTTTCAGCAACCTGTATATCGTGGACGTCCCCACCCCCATCGCCCTGCCCTTTGCCTATTTTCCGCTCACTACGGGCCGGACGGCGGGGATCATGATGCCGACCTTCGGGAACGACCCGGACCGGGGCTATTTCCTCCAGAATGGCGGGTACTACCTGCCCATCAGCGACTATGTGGACCTGACCCTTACCGGCGACCTGTACACCAACGGGAGTTACGGATTCCGGACCCAGTCCGTCTATTCCAAACGCTACCGGTTCCGGGGGAACGTGAATTTCCGGTACGAAAACCTGGTGCGGAGCCAGAAGGGATTTGACGATTATTCCCGGTCCACGATCTACAATATCCAGATCAGTCACGCCCAGGATGCGAAAGCGAACCCGAATTCCCGTTTCTCCGCCTCGGTGAATCTGGGGAGCAGCCAGTATTACCGGAATTCGCTGTTGCAGCAAAACCTGCCGAACACCCAGGTAAACGACCTGTCTTCCTCCATTTCCTATTCCAAGACCTTCCCGGCCTACCCGTCCGTGAACGTCAGCCTGACGGCCACGCATAACCAGAATACGAATACCGATGCCGTGAGCGTAACCCTCCCGACGCTCCAGGCGAGTATGGAGCGGATCTTCCCCTTTGCCCCCCGGGAAGGGGTTAAGAAAGGGGTCTTCCAGAATATCAACTTCCAGTACGACCTGAATGCCCGAAACAGCATACAAACCACCACCGAGGATTTTCTGACAGGCCGCATGTTCGACGACGCCCAGATGGGGGCCCGCCACCGGATCCCGATCGCCACCAACTTCAAGGTGGCCAAATTCTTCAGCGTCAGCCTGGGGGGAACCTATGAAGATGTCTGGACCTGGCAAACCCTGGACCAGGTATACAACCCGGAAACGGAAACCATTGAACGGGATACGATTCAGGGGTTTGACCGCTTCAACCAGTACAGCCTAAGCGCAAGTGTCGGGACGACGCTCTACGGGCAGTTTAATTTTGGGGAGGATCGGAAAATCCAGGCCATCCGCCATGTGGTTCGGCCCACGGTCAGCTACGGCTGGGCGCCGTCCTTTGACCAATACTACGAGGAAGAGGTGAACCAGTCCACCGGAGATGCGCTCTTCTTTACACGGTTCCAGAATTCCCTCTACGGTTCCCCGCGGCAGGGGCAGTCGAATTCCATGTCTTTTTCCCTGGCCAACACTGTGGAGGCCAAGGTCCGCGACCGGGATTCCACGGCCACCGAACCCAAGAAGATCATGCTGCTCAACAGCCTGAATTTCAGCACCAGTTATAATTTTGAGGCCGATTCCCTGAAGCTGAGTCCGATTAGCATGACCGGGGGGACGAACCTGTTCGACAACAAGGTGTCTGTCAACTTCGGGGCCAGCCTGGATCCCTACGCCATCGACAACACCGGAGCCCGAATAGACAAGCTCAACATCAACAACGGGGGCGGGCTGTTCAGGCTCACCAACGCGCGCCTGAACCTGACGTATAAACTCAGCAGTAAGGATTTTCAGGATAAGGATACCGAGATTGACCCGGACGACCCCTACGACGGGGACACCTATGTGGCAGCCAGCGGCGGGCGGACCGACGATTTGTTCGGCAGGGCCAACGATTTGAACGCCACCGCCTTTGACAACCGGGATCCGGACGACATCGAAAACCCGGCCTGGGCCTCGAAAATCCCCTGGAACGTGAACCTGTCGTACGCCATGAATTATTCGAACACCAACCGGAACGGGCAGCTCACCAACCACGTGCTCATGTTTAACGGAAACGTCACCCTGGCCCCGCGCTGGGATGTAAGCGTGACTTCCTCCTACGATTTCGTACGGAACGGCTTCGGGCTTACCCGCCTTGGATTTGCCCGCGATTTGAAGAGTTTTAAACTGACCTTTGACTGGACGCCCTTTGGCTCCCTGGAACGCTGGTATTTCTTTATCGGCATCAAGGCGAGTATCCTGAGCGACCTGAAGTGGGAGAACCGGAGCCAACGCTCCAATTTCAATTAAATCCGGACAGGCGCGTATAAATCAGGACAACCTCGTAACGAATTCGCATAATCACCCAAGAACTTAAATTATGAAGAAAATCATCCAGACCGACAAGGCACCAGCCCCCATAGGCCCTTACAACCAGGCCGTCTGGGCGGGGAATACCCTCTATGTGTCCGGGCAGATTGCCCTGGACCCCGCCACCGGGAAATTAATAGACGAAAGTATCGAGGCGGAAACCGAACAGGTGATGCAGAACCTGTCGGCCGTTCTCCGGGAGGCCGGCCTCGGGTTCGGCGATGTGGTCAAGGCGTCCATCTTTGTGAAGGACATGCACCAGTTTGCCCGGATCAATGCCGTCTACGGAAATTTTTTCGATGCAGACACTGCCCCGGCCAGGGAAACCGTGGAGGTAGCCAACCTGCCGAAATTTGTCAATGTGGAGATTTCGGTGATTGCTGTGCGCAGCTAGCAAGCTGCTCGATTTGAAGATTTGCCGATTTGAAAATTTGAAAATTAGGGAACTTGGCAATTTGTTAATTGGTCAATTTGTCAATTTGCCAATGCGGGGATTTGCCAATGCGGGAGTTTCGCAATTGGAAATTAGTATCCCGGGGCTAAAAGAAACCGGATTTTGAATAGCGTTTATCAACACTTTGCCTCGCTTCAAGACCTGCGCGCAAAGCCTCTGGAATAGCTGCCTCCCCCAATTTCCAAATTGGCAAATTTTCAAATTTTCAAATTCACTAAATCGTCTCCTTGTGGAATTCCACCAGGCCCTCGATGGGCCGCTGGCGGATTTGCCCGAGGACCAGGTCATTCCGCTCAACAACTGCCTTGAGTTCTTCCTGTAAATAGTAGGCGATACTCCCCACAAAATGCACGGGGACCTTTGTCGCCAGTTCAAACTGCATCACGTGGTTGTTGATGAACTGCTGGAACCCCTTGTCAATTACCCCCTTGCAATACGGGTGTTCCTTATGCTCCACGATAAACCGGGCAAAGGTTGCCAGGTAGGTGTTCGGGTTCGGCTTCTTGTAGAGGTTTTCCTTGATCACGTCCGCGTCCAGGTTATATTCCTTTTCAAAGAGGTGTGCCAAATCCTGGGGCATCTTGTGGTAGTAGAAATCCCTAACCAGCTTGCGCCCGAAAAAATTCCCGCTGCCGTCGTCCATCAGGATGTACCCGAGGGAAGTCACCTTTTGAAACAATTGATGGCCGTCGTAATAACTGCAATTGGAACCGGTCCCCAGGATACAGACTATCCCCTGGTGACCCACCTTGGTGGTGGAATATATGGCGGCATAGGTATCCTCCTTAACCACCACCTTGGCCTTCGGGAAGAATTCCCCGAAAATTTCCCTGAGAAAGCGCCGCATGCGTTCCGTACCGCAGCCCGCCCCATAAAAATAGAGGCGGGTTACCTTATGGGAATTTTTGGCCAGCTCAAAGTTATTTGCCAGGCGTTCCTCAATGACCTCCTTGGACAGGACTTCCGGGCTGAGCCCGAGGGTCTGCGTCATAAAAAGCTGGTCGCCCTGGCTGTCCATGGCAATCCAGTCGGCCTTGGTGGCCCCGCTATCGGTGATAAGTACCATGGGCGATACTTACAGGTTGTGCACGTGGAGCGCGAGGTCGACGAGTTTGTTGGAATAGCCCGCCTCGTTGTCGTACCAGGAAACCACCTTGAAAAACTTGCTGTTGAGCTCGATGCCCGCGTCCGCATCAAAGATGCTTGTCCGGGTATCCCCGACAAAGTCCTGGGAAACCACGAGTTCTTCCGTGTAACCCAGGATTCCTTTTAAGGGGCCTTCAGAAGCGGTTTTCATCGCCTGCTTGACCTCCTCGTAGGAAGTGTCCTTTTCGAGCTTCACGGTAAGGTCTACCACGGAGACATCTGCAGTGGGAACCCGGAAGGCCATCCCGGTAAGCTTCCCTTCCAGGGCCGGGATTACCTTGGTAACCGCCTTGGCAGCCCCGGTAGCAGCCGGGATGATATTCAGCATGGCGCTGCGCCCGCCCCGGTAGTCCTTCTTGGAAGGCCCGTCGACGGTGAGCTGGGTGGCCGTGGTGGCATGGACGGTGGTCATCAACCCTTCGGCAATACCGAAACTGTCGTTGAGGACTTTGGCGATCGGCGCCAGGCAGTTGGTCGTACAACTCGCATTGGAGACGATTTTATCGGAAGCCTTGGCGTCCTGGTGGTTGACACCCATTACGAACATCGGGGCATCCTTGGAGGGCGCTGAGATCACGACCTTCTTCGCCCCGCCATCCAGGTGTTTCTGGGCCATATCCAGGGTGGTGAAAATCCCGGTGCATTCCGCGACGATATCCGCTCCCACTTCGTCCCATTTCAGGTTGGCGGGATCCCGCTCTGCGGTGACGCGGATGGTTTTCCCGTTGACGACCAGATTGCCGTCTTTAACGGCGATGGTGCCGTTGAACCGCCCGTGTACCGAGTCGTACTCCAGCAGGTAGGCCAGATGCTCCACATCCAGCAGATCGTTGATCGCAACGACGTCTACGTTGTCGCGCTCCACCGTAGCCCTGAAGACCAGGCGGCCAATTCTTCCAAATCCGTTAATTCCTATTCGCAATGATGCCATGATAGTATGTTTTAATGTTTATATAGTCATTATATCGGAAACGCGTACGAGTTCCCGGTCTATTTTGGTATGCCCTTTGATCGCCTCGGCAATCGGGGTCAGTACAATTTCGTTGTCGATGATTCCCACCATCAGGTTGGTCTTCCCGGCGATGAGGGCCTCAACGGCTTTTACCCCCATCCGGCTCGCCAACACGCGGTCAAAGGCACTTGGTGGCCCGCCCCGCTGCATATGGCCCAGAACCGAAACCCGGACATCGTAAATGGGCAGGTGCTCCTCTACGTACTCCTTGAGTTCAAAGACGTTTTTACCGGTCTTATCCCCTTCCGCCACTACGACGATACTCGAGGACTTGCCGGTTTTCTTGCTGCGCCTGAGGGATTCCAGCAGGCGGTCCAGCCCCAGGTTTTCCTCTGGGATCAATATTTCCTCGGCACCGGCCGCTACCCCCGCATTGAGCGCAATATGGCCGACATCCCGGCCCATGACCTCCACAAAAAACAATCGGTTGTGGGAGCTGGCCGTATCCCGGATCTTGTCGATGGCGTCCACCACGGTATTGAGGGCCGTGTCAAAGCCCAGCGTATACCGGGTACCGAAGATATCGTTGTCGATGGTCCCGGGGATACCGATCACCGGGAAATCGTATTCCTTATTGAATATGGTGGCCCCGGTAAAACTGCCGTCCCCCCCGATGACCACAAACCCGCTGATTCCGGCCTGGACCAGTTGCTCGTGGGCTTTTTTTCTCCCTTCCGGGGTCTTGAAGTCCTCGCACCGGGCCGATTTGAGGATGGTTCCTCCCTTATTGATGATGTTATTGACGCTCCGGGCATTCATTGCCACGAAGTCTCCCTCAATCATCCCCTGGTAACCGCGGTAGATGGCCATACATTCCACATTCATGTAGGCGCAGGTCCGGACCACCGAACGGATGGCGGCATTCATGCCCGGGGAGTCTCCTCCCGAGGTGAGCACCGCAATCTTGTGCATTGGTTTGTTCATGGGAAAAATTCGAATTGCAAAATTAACAAACTTCTCCCAAATTAAAGAACGTACAGCGGCCAGATTTAGGAATCCGTCAGGACGAAAACGTTTTCGTAACGAATTTAACAATAACATAAAGATTCCAAACGGACTCGGGTACTGCTCCCCGTCGCGGTCCGGACAAAGGAATTACTTAGGGCGCTCGCGTTGCGGCAGCGGCTCCTTCCGCAATGGCTCCTGCGGCAAGGGCTCCTGGGGCAAGGGCTCTTGGGGCAGCGGCTCCTGTGGCAGCGGTTGGAGCCGCCGCTGGTTCTTGGAATAGAACCGGATCAGGCTGTCGCTGCCGATACTCGAATCCGGACGGGTTGCTGCGGGAATACTGTCCTGTACCTGTGAAGCGGGCGGGTTGGCCGCCGGCTCGGGTTTATTGAAAATCTGCCGCAATAAATCCCGGAAACTGTTGAAATCCACCTCGTAGGACAATCCCACCCCCTGGGTATACCCCTGGCGGTCTGCCAGGAATTGCCGGATTTCGTTCTGCCGGTTGAAGATCCGCATACTCAGCGTCCCCTGGTCGTTCAACAGGAGCTGCACTTCGGCATCCCCTGCAACCGCCGATTCGCTGACCCCGCCTACCGGAACCCCAAAGCGCCCGTTGAACAGAATCCGGTCGCTGATCTGGGTGGACACCGTCACCCCGATCCGGTCCTCCACATTCACCGCGTCGTTCGGGTTGCTGTACCCCGCTTCATAGGAGACCCCCAGGTTGAGCTTGTCGCTGTTGTTCCCAAGGACCTGGTTGAAGAGACTCGAAGTGGCCGTTTGCAGGAAACTACCCGCCACGGCCGTTTGGTTGATGCCGCTGGATTCGTTCACGAACGTTCCCTGGGCGAGCAGGAACAACGCGTTGCGTTCCTCCACGGTGGGGTCCTGCAACCGGTATTCCAGTTCGGACTGCACAATGGAACTGGTACCCGGGAAGCCGATTTCGAAATCCACGGTTGGCTGTTCGAGTTCCCCGGTGAGGCGGACGATCACCTCGGTGGGGATGCTCGGGGTGTAGCCGGAACTCTCCAACAGCGGGGCGGGGTTGGCGTTCAGGGAATACACCGCCTCCATATTCAGGATGGCCTCCAGGGGGTCGCCGTCCCAGTTGATGGTCCCCCCCGGCTCCACCCGGAAGGTCTTGTCGATGACCCCGCCGTACTTCAGGTTGTACGACCCGGTGACCACCACAAAGTCCCCCCACATGTTGAACTTCCCGTTCGTGTTGATTTCCATAAATATCAGCCCGGCCCCCGTCCCTTTCAGGGAGCTGCCCGTCTGCGGGTCAACGACAATCTCCACCTCCGCCTCCGGGGTCACGTCCAGGTCGAATTCCAGCTCCAGGCCTTCGTACTCCCGCAGCGTCCGCTGCGCCTCGATGGTCCGGCGCTCATCCTTTTCAATAAAGTTGATAAAGCTATAATCCCCCAGGCTCGCCACATCGCTGATGGGAATTTTCAGGGAAGTCCCCCTGGCGGTAGACCCTTCAAAATTTATATTGAGGGCATTCGTCGGCCCGAATATCCGGCCGGTGCCCTCGGCAAAAGCCGTCCCGTAATAGAGTTCCTCTTCGTCGTACTCCGTATTGAGCAGCAGAAAGCGTTCGCCCTGGGTATCCACATCCAGGTTCAGGCGCCAGTCCGAGAAGAACTGGTGGCTGATGGTCCCGTCCAATACGGCGGTTGTCCCCTCGGCCCGGTCCGTGAGCCGGATATTCTGGAAATCAAATGTCTGGTTGAACAGCCGAACCACCGAATTCTGCCCGAAGTCGTAATCGACATTCAGGTAGGGGATGCCCAGCCCCGCGTCGTTCAGGGTGAGCAAACCGGAAAACTCCGGGTTCCTCAGGTCGCCCCGGATCTGCGTGGTGCCGTTCAGGGTGCCCCGGATGTGGTCGATGACGCCATCCCCCAACGGGCTGAAAGGTTCCAGCTGAAACCCGTTGAAACTGGCATTCAAATTGGCTGTGGGGACTTCTCCCTGGTTCAGCACGGTACCGATGACCGAAAATTTCTCCCGTCCGTTCTCCGTTATCTGCGTATTGACCGAGAATTCCGTCAGGTCCTTGTTCCCCACCATGCCGATATCCAGTTCCCCCAGCTTCGCCCCGTTTACGCCGAAATCGGCGATGTTCAGGTTTCCGATCGGCAGGTATATTTCATCTTCCTGCCGGACGTTCAGCACGCCGTTGATCTCGCCGCTGAGCTTCAGGCTGTCGATGGCAGGCGTGATTTTGCTGAGGGAAACAATCTTAAAGCGGAGTTCCAGATCCTTGTAGGTAGAATCGGCCAACTCCCCCCGGAGGATAATCTCTTCCCGTTCCTCGTTGTTCATCACGATCTCCTGAATCTGGATGCTGTCCAGCGAGCGGTTGACAATCACCTTGTTCCGGTCGTTGCCCTGGCGGTTCAGCACCCACGTATTGCCCTTAAAGCTCACCTCAGACCGCTTAAGCCCGATTACGGATTTGTTATCCTGGTTAAAGGTGTGATAGAAATTTAGGTTGTAGGTGTCGTTGTATTCGCTGCCGCCCTTGAATTCCGTCCGGAAAAACAGCGTGTCGGTGAGCGTCGTGTTGATCAGTTCAAAATCCTTCACGTCGTAGTAAACCGTGGAAACATCGGCCACGGAGACATAGGTGTTGAACAGCGGGTTTTTGTTGTCGATTCGAACGTCCACGGAGTCCAGCCGGTTGTCGAAGGCCGTGATATAGGGCGAACGGAAATTCAGCTTGAAGTCCCCCTCATCTGCCTGGATATCCCCCCGGATATACGTGTTCGGGCCAAAGGAAACCTCCGGGAAGAACACGTCCACGATCTTGTTGTAAATCCGGAAGTTGAAGGCGAGCTCCTGCCCCTCGGAAATCTCGTACGGCCGGTAATTCGTGTAGATACTCCCGACGGAGTTCTGCAATAGCTTCCCGAGTTCGCCGACCTTGAAGCGGCCCCGCATATACCCGGTGATGATGTCCGGCGAATTGATTTCCACAGTCCGCACCGAGTCCGCGTCAAAACTGGAAACGATCTGGAAATCCTCAAAATAATAGGTGTTGTTCGGATTCTGGTACTGTGTCTGGCTGAACCGGATGTCCCCGCGGATATTGTCCGGGTTGCTCCCGGTGATGTCCATATCCACGTTTCCCTGGAAAATGGCGAGCGTATCCTTGATGAAATTCAATTCATACAGGTCCGCATAGTCTACCGAGGCCACGAAATTGAACGTGTTGGGCTGGCTGCCGAAGTCAGCGAGCCCCTTGAAGTTGAATATGAAATTCGGGTCACGGCTGTTGAGCGACCCATCGAACAGCTGGTCCTTGAGGATCCCGGAAACGGAGATATCGGAATACCCGTAGTTGTTGAAGTTTATCGAATACACCTCCCCGATCACCTCGGTGTTCAGCCCCCGGCTCGTGAAGCCCTCGCCTTCCACGTTGACGTCCAGGGAAGCGGTCCCCAGGGACGCATTGCCGGTAAAAGCGCCCAGGTCAAAATCGATCAGGGAAACAAAGCCCTGGTAGGAAGCGCGGTCGATATCGTTCACGTCCGTCAACTGCAGGTCCGCATAGCTGCTCCCAATCCCGCTGGTAATGTTCACCTGCGCATTGATACTGGACTCGGTCACCACGGCATCCCCACGGATGGTAAACTGCCCGAGTCGCTGGATGGTGCTCGGCAGGGAATTGCCCAGCAGATTGGGCATCAGGCCCCGCAGCTGGTAATAGGTGGTGGTGACATCCCGGATGGAGGCGTCCATGCGGAAGGGGGCATCCCGGCTAAAGAGGTTCTGAAACTCAAAATCCCCGCGGATCCCCGTGTTGTCGGTAACCAGTAAAAGGTTGCTGAGCTGCAAATCGTTCAGCGTCCCGCTGATTTCCGTGGTAAACTCCGCTGTCTTCCCGGTCCCGAACGCATCGTAGAGCTGGTTGATCTCGTCGAGCCCCACCACGGATTGGTCAAAGTTTGCCGTGACCAGCACCTTGTTGGTGAAATCTGCCAGGTCCTCCCGTTTATAATCGAATACCAGCCCGCCCCGCAGCGCGGAAAGGGGTGTCCGGATTCGCAGGGAATCGAAGCGCATCTGCTCCCGCGTATAGGTGAAGTCAGTGGACAGGTTCTCGAGGGCGAGGTTCCGGCCGCTTTGCAGGGAAAGGGAACGGACGGCGGTGCGGACCTCCGGGCCCTCGATGGTAAAGTCACCCGCCTCGATTTCCAATTTGTTGAAATCCAGGATTACCGGGTTCTCCAGGTTGTCGTCAGATAGAAGGAAGCGGCTCCGGTCTATCTCCACCCCGGATGCGTAAAAGTAGAACGGCGGGGTACCCGGCGCCCGGGGCTGGCCGTCGTCGAGTTTGTCGATAAAGATCCCCAGGTTGGTATCCGGGGCATCCCGGTAGGTTTTCATATTCAGGAACAGGCTGTCGATCTCGATGTCCCCGAACTCCAGCGTGCCCCCCACCACGTCCCTGAGGCTCAGGATGGACGTGCTGAGCCGGTCGATGTAGACCAGCGTATCCTGCCGGTAATCTTCCACGTAAATCCCGTCGAGGGCGGTATCCCAGGTGATGAGTGAAATCCGCACCCGGTCGATATTGATGTTGGTCCCGAAATCCGAATTGATCCGGTTGGTAACCATCCGGGCCAGCCGCGTCTGCACGCCCGGGATCGACAGGATAACCGTCCCCAGGACGCAAATTACCAGCAGGGCCAGCAAAAGGCGGACGATTATTTTACGGAGTTTTCTGATAGGGCGTATTCATTTACCTTTGCACAACCAATTTTTGTTCCAAAACCGCATGCGCGAGAAAGACATTTACATCCTGGCGATCGAGTCGTCCTGCGACGACACATCTGTAGCTGTTTTGCACGGCCGCAAAACGCTGAGCAACCTGGTGGCTACCCAGCAGATTCACCGGGAATATGGCGGTGTGGTACCCGAATTGGCCTCAAGGGCCCATCAGCAGCATATCGTCCCCCTGGTACACCAGGCACTGGCCAAGGCAAATATCGACAAAAAACTCCTATCGGCCATAGCTTTTACTAGGGGTCCGGGACTTTTGGGTTCCCTCCTGGTCGGCACCTCCTTTGCCAAGTCCCTCGCCCTTGGCCTGGGCATCCCCCTTATCGAGGTCAACCACATGGAAGCCCATATCCTGGCGCATTTTATCGAGACC
>Ga0208934_1000043_pt1 | contig 143391 bp, 129 predicted proteins | sample MalvirDeepMed_s2_FD_184243 | JGI IMG/M metagenome (GOLD analysis project Ga0208934, IMG submission 184243) | Marine viral communities from the Global Malaspina Expedition - Malaspina viral metaG DeepMed_s2 (SPAdes) (version 2) | ecosystem: Environmental > Aquatic > Marine > Oceanic | place... | reverse complement strand
ACAGGTTGCTACGAAGAGATTTGGAAACAGCGCCACTATCATCGAATACAGCCAGGCGGTGCCGGAGCCAAGAGCCACCAGCGTATCCATATTGGCCTGATGATGACGCAGGGCATTCCAGCCACTGCGGAAGAAATGCCGAGCGGTGACGACCAGTACCAGCAGGCTGGTAATGCCTATCCCGATCCACAGCGGCTGATTGGCTCGGGTGACTTCCATTGAGCCCACGGTCATACCCCAGAACATCAGCCCGAAACCCCAGATCAGGGCAATCGCCGAGTAAGCGGCCAGCGCTTTCATTTCACGCCGTTGCTGACGATCACTGGCGGCCTGCTGTTCGCTGGGATCGTCCGAGGTGAGTGGTTCCGCGCCATACCCCGCCTCGCGTACGGCCGCCATCAATGTGTCGAGAGACGCGCCGCTCCAGGCGGTGGCGGTGTGATTGGCGAGGTTCATCTGTGCCCGTTCGGTGGAGGGCACCCGCTGCAGGGCCTGTTCAATGGTGCGGACGCAGGAGGCGCAGGTCGCACCGCTGACCTGAAAACGCTGGACAGTCACAGTGCCTTGGCTCGGCGAGTCTTGCTGGCTCGCCGGCGAAGGCTCCTCATCGGATTCAGCCCTGGGCTTGGGTTCGGACCTGGAATCGACATTCGCCGAGGCCGATACATCGGCAGATTCGCTCAGGGGTTGAGCCGGGAAGCCGACCGAAGTGATCGCCTCGGCTGCAGCCTCAAGGTTTGAACTCTGGGGGAGATACACACGCTGGCCGGGCAGATCCACCTCAACCTTCTTGGGATCGACACCCTGAGCTTGCAGCGCTGTTCTGATCTTGCGGACACAACCCTGACAATGGGCGCCTTCAATCTGCAGAACAGATAAAGCCGCCGCCGCACTCATTTGTGCCGGTCTCGGGCGCGCAGAAAGGTGCCGCAGTGGCGGCATTGGTCCGGTGCGGACATCTTCGCCTGCCAGCCAATGGAATGCTCACAGGCCGGGCACTTCAGTCGCCATTGCATGACAATAATAGGGATAACCGCCACCGCCAGAATCAGTCCGAGCGAGCCCCATTCCTGGCCACTGGAGAGTCCCAGGGCGCTGCTGAAGACCAACAGCACCAGAATGATGCCAAAAGACACGGTGAAATAGATCCGGTTCCAGAATTCCCAGCGCCTGAGGCGCTTGTCCTGGCTCGAATCGAGGTATTGGGGAGAAGAGTTCATTAAGACGCCGCTGTCTGCCTGGATGCCATCAATGTTGAGTCACTTGGCAGCATGATGCAATCTGTGGGGCTTATCCATTTCCTGTGATTCATCCACAGCTGATGCCGGAGATATGGCTTTGAAAATTCATCATCTCAACTGCGGCTCCATGTGCCCTCACGGTCGTCGCCTACTCAATGGCGAAGGCGGCTGGCTGGCCAGTGCAGAGCTTTGCTGCCACTGCCTTCTGATCGAAACCCGCGAAGGCCTAGTGCTGGTCGATACCGGGCTTGGCACCCAGGATCTCGACACCCGCAATTCCCGGCTGCCGCTGAGTTTCCGGCTGCTTTCCCGTCCGCAAATGAATATTCGCGACACGGCGTTGCATCAGATCAAAGAGCGGGGGTTCAGTCCCAATGATGTACGACACATCGTCCTGACCCATCTGGACCCGGACCATGCCGGCGGATTGTCGGACTTCCCCAATGCTCAGGTGCATGTGTTCGAGGATGAACTGCACGCGGCCATGAATCCCAAAACGATGATCGAGAAAGCCCGATACGTTCCCAAGCAATGGCAAACCAGCGTGGACTGGCATATCCACCAGACCGATGGCGAGCGCTGGAACGAATTCGACAGCGTGCGCGCGCTGTCCAATAAGGAAACCGACATTCTGCTGGTGCCGACGAGAGGCCACACCCGCGGGCACTGCGCCGTCGCCGTAAAGTCTGGCGAGGGCTGGCTGCTGCATTGCGGCGACGCTTACTTTCACCAGGGTGAAATGGCCGAAAACCCACAGTGTCCTGAAGGCCTAAAGCTGTATCAGAAGATGATGGCCGTCGATAACCCGGTCAGACTGGACAACCAGGCGCGCCTGCGGGAGCTGGCCATTCAGGCGAACGATGTTCAGCTGATCTGCGCACATGATCCGGCTGAGCTGCGGCGCATCCAGTCTGCTTCTGCATCCCGTCATTCCTGAATAGGTATTCGAAAGAATCCGGTCATCGGGAAAATTTTCGATGGCCGGATTCAAAAAAGCTTCCTCGCTCTCCCCCAAAGACCCCTCAATTTCAAACAGATGAGTATTTCGCACCTCTGTTTTTTGAAATTTTTACATTAAAACTTTTGAGTCCGTCCGTCAGATTGCAGTGAACGCAACAACGCGTAATGGATGCGCCAGAACGGCCATCATCTGATTGGTTTAAAAGGACTCTTATCATGAAAAAACTGACCGCAACCGCTGCAATGGCCGCCGCTTTGATCTCCGGCGTCGCTCACGCGGATATTCTTGGTTTTGGGTGGGGCCGCTCGGCCGATGTCACGAATTACGAAAAGATGTCTGTAGAGGCAGCGGTGCGGTTAGGCAGTGCCAGCATCATTGGCGGACGCGGCACCTTTAAAGCCAGCGATGAACTGGCTGTTTATGCGGATGCCGGCATTGCATTGATCGAAGATCTGGACGCAGGTTTATCATTTGGTGGTGGCGCCATCTACCAACTGCCGAATCTGTTCAAGGGTTCCAAGAACGAAAACAACCTCAAAGCTGCGATAAAAGCCAATCTCCATTACGCCATCGCCTCCGACGATCGGTCCGCAACATACTTTGATGGCTTCCGGACCCGGAGAGTTGGTGTTGAAGTAGACTACAGCTTTCTCACTTTAGGCGCTGCCGGTGTCATCAGTGGGGATATTCCGAATGCTGAAGAAAGAGTCGGCATTCCACTGAGCTGGTACGGTACCGCAGGTTTGGAGTACCTCAATGAAAGTGCGGATGTTGATGATTGCTCCAACTGCGGGGGTTCCGATAGTTACTTCGGCCTGAGCTCAAGCGTCGGTTTCTTCAGCACTATCGGTCCGGGCCAGGCTAGCTTGGGCCTGGAGTACAACTCAATCGGTTTCCCGGGCGGTGTTGCCCTTACTGCGGGGTATCGGATGTCGTTCTAAGGCTCGGTCAATCTCGCAATTGAGCGTTCTACTAAAACACTGCACTGGCCGGAATCACTCCGGCCAGCGTCATTTCCGCTGGGGCACCTCTCGAGTCAGAGGTTCCAGAACAACCTTCCTGGAAATCGACCAACCATCCTGAGTGCAAGACGAGTTGCAACCGGTATCGAGGAGAGACTGGACCGGAAACTCTCGAGCGTCTGGCTGATTTGCGATGAGTGCGTCCCTGCATCATCTGTCCGAAATCGTTGGACTGTCTCTTTAAAGCACCGTGAGCGTCTTCAAAGTGCCGGTGAGCCCGCCCAGGCGGATACCAGGCAGAACAGTGTCATCACGAAAGTGATCTTGCACAGGGAAACCAGATTGCGGTGGGTCATGCGATTGCTCCTTGCGTCAAACCCATGGCCCACCATCATATGCCGACCTCAGTTGCCGGGATATGACTAAAAGATGAACAAACGTCAGCCTGCGTAACTGCTCAATCCTCAATCCTCAATCCTTCCAAAATGGCTTGGCGACCTCGCACTGGGCATCGCTGCGGCTGATGCCGACATCCTTCAGCAGATGAGCGGGCAGTTCCGCTAACTGCCGCCGAGTGCGCCAGTTGGTGTACCACCGACCCAGCGTTTTAAGCAGTCGCCGTGGCCGGGCGGTGGCCGGTGCCGCTTCCAGAGGTTTCGACAACGGGGTCGGGATGGCATTCATGGCATCGCTTCCTTCGAATCAGTTGACGCCCATTTTTCGGGAGTTTCTGTGTCTCAACAAACGGGTTTAAACCCCCTATGCTTAATCTGGATTTAACCTTTGGTTAATTGACCCAGTAGCCCACTGTTGAGGATTGGCTCGTGACTTCGCTGCCGCCGTTACGCTCTCTGCAGGCTTTCCGTTACGCCGCCCGGTCGCTGAGCTTTAAAGCGGCTGCGGAAGCGATGAATATTTCCCAGGCAGCGGTCAGCACTCACATCCGCAATCTGGAAGAAACGCTTGGATTCAGGTTGTTCGTGCGGATGACTCGGGAGGTGCGGCTCACGGAGGAGGGAGGCCGGCTGGCGGATTATGTTGAAAACGGCTTTCAGTAGCTGGAGCGCGGCATTGCCCAGTTCGCGCCCAATTCCCACCCCACGCATCTTAAGGTCGCGACACTGCCATCCTTTGCCAGTCGCTGGCTGGTACCGAGGATCAGCCGATTTCAGGAAAAGCATCCGTCACTCAAGATCAGTCTGACACCGGCCATCCAGTTGGTGGACTTTCAGAGCGACGGGATGGATCTCGCCATTCGTTACGGCAAAGGCAATTATCGGGGGCTGGAGACTCGCCTGCTGATGGAAGAGACGTTCCTACCGGTCTGTCACGACTCACTGCTGCAGGGACGATCCATTACTGCGGCGGATGTACCCCACCTGCCCTGGCTGATTGACGATTCGGTGGATATCGAAAATGTCTGGCTGGAATTCCAGAGACGGCTGGGCGTCGACATTCCAGACAGCGCCATCAAACTCAGCGTCACAGAGTCATCGACACTGGTGGAAGCCATACTGGCCGGACGGGGCATCGCTCTAGTGCGTCGCAGCCTGGTTGGCGATTTGCTGCGGAGCAAATCCCTCCGATGCCCAATCGATATCTCCCTGCCTGGCGAATATCACTACTACCTGGTGGCACCGCCGGCCAAATTTCAGACCCAGAAGGTGCGGGCATTTGTGTCCTGGATAACTGGCGAGGTGGAAAGGCGGTGAAGGGTGGCTCACGCCCCCTCCGCCGTCCTTTATTTCACAACGGGTATACCTAACCGCGGGATCTCAATTTTCGGGCAGCGATCCATCACTACTGTTAGCCCGGCCGCCTCGGCCCGTTCTGCACCGTCTTCGTTGATGACACCCAGCTGCAGCCAGATCACTTTGGCGCCGCGCTCGATGGCCGCGTCGATGATCGGATCCGTCCTGCCCGGATCGAGAAAGACATCCACCATGTCGATGGTGATATCGTCTGGAATAGAGGCGATGTCGCGATAAACGGTTTCTTCGAACAGGCGGGTGCCGGCCAGGCGGGGATTGACGGGTATCACTCGATAGCCACGGCTTTGCAGGAATGCCATCACGCCGTTGCTGGCCCGCTCGGGCTTTTCACTGGCGCCCAGCAGGGCAATCGTGCGGGTATCGGTGAGAATTTCTCTGAGCGCTTCAGGATGTGTGACGGGCATGGCGCGAACCTCCAGCGGGTAGCAGAGGTCCGCGCGGCGTCCCTCTAGGAGCGGTGTGCCTGCAAAGTGACAGACACAGATTCGGAGTACCTTAGCGCGTGAGGTTTGTCGATTTCCACCTCAGCCCACTGCACGGCCTCATGGGCCATGATCAGTTCGAGGACTTCGTGCGTCAGACGCTCAAGCAACAGGAAGCTCTGGCCGCTCACATGGCGAATGATTTCCTTGGTAATCGTGCGGTAGTTAAGCGCCGCTTCGATTTCGTTGCTTTCGATGGCCGCACTGGCATCGTAGGTCAGCTGGATGTTGATCAGAACATCCTGCTGGTTACGGATTTCCTCTTCCTTGATGCCAATGTAGGCCCGCAGAAGCAGATCCTTGACCCGCACCCGGGCCTGATGGGGTTTCAGCGTCGCTGACATAGCGAAGACTCCTAGGCGCGGGGGCTGATCAGTTTGAGGAACTCGTTACGAGTGGCCTGATTGGCGCGGAAGCTACCCAGCATCATTGAGGTCTTCATGCTTGAGTTCTGCTTCTGCACGCCTCGCATCATCATGCACATGTGTCGCGCCTCGATGATGACGCCGACCCCGGCGGCTCCCGTTACCTGCTGAACTGCTTCAGCGATCTGGCGGGTCAGGTTTTCCTGAATCTGCAGGCGACGGGCGTACATGTCCACGATGCGGGCAAACTTGGACAGACCAAGGACTTTACCGTTGGGCAGGTAGGCAATATGGCATTTACCGGTAAACGGCAGCATGTGGTGCTCGCACAGACTGTAGAGTTCAATGTCCTGAACCACGACCATCTCATCCATCTCAGATTCGAAGACGGCGTTGTTGACCAGCGTTTCAAGCGACTGGCCGTAGCCGTCGGTCAGAAACTGCATGGCCTTGGCGGCGCGTAACGGGGTGTTCTGCAGGCCTTCCCGGTTTGGGTCTTCGCCCAGGTTCTCGAGAATTCCGTGGAAGTGATCGGTGAGGTTGTTCAGGGAGTCAGTCATGGCTTTCCATCAGCAATGGCCGGGCAAAGGACACCGGCGTCGCCGCGAGTACGCGGCCGTTAACAGCAGTAATAACGGTTGAGCGCCCGAGTGTAACAGAGCGGTAATGGGATCGGTGCTAGGGAGCCGTTCCCAGGCGTTTATTACGAGGAGGCAAGCGTGGCAGATCTTTGCGGTGTTGCTTATGCGTACATTCTCAGACGCTGGCCGCCCGGCGAGCCAGCGCCAGACGATAGCCGATGCAGCCCAGAACCGGATCGAACAAGGCGATCACTCGCATGGAACAGGCAATGACCCGCTCCTTGCTGTCGAGAAGATCCAGGTCCATCTGCTGCAACTCGCGGTCGGTTCGAGCGGCGGCCAGTGTCTGAACAAACCGCAGGTGATCGCCGGCGCAGATAATCTCATCGAGGGGACGGTTCACACACCAGGCGGTTGAGTGGCCCAGCAACCCGACGAATGCATTGGAGACATAACCAATACGGCGGGTATCGTCGATTTCAAGAATCACTGCGCCACTGAGCAAAATCAGATCGGCAGCGCGATGGTCACTTTCCCGCAACGCCTTACGGAAGGTGGTCAGCTCAACCATGCGATTGGCAATCTGCTGCTGACGGTTGGCCACCTCACGATTCAGCTCCTGTTCGCGCTGGGCGGACCTTGCCAGCTGGGCACCCATGACGGCAATAAGACCGGCAAACACCGCAGCTACCAGAATCATGGCCAGCCAGAGGTATTGCCGCAGCCAACTGACATGTCGTTCGAGCATTGTGTTGGGAAGAGGTGACACGAGCAGCAGCCAGTCACGACCGGCGAATTCAAGGTTTGAGCGCGCAGCAGCCTCCGAATACAGCCCATGGGGCTCGCTTTCCAGAACCGGCATCTTGCTATGCTGATCGGCATCATAAAGTGCCAGATGCAGCCGTCGCGTTAACGGCTGCCATTCGTCTCCGGCAAGCCAGGCTTTTGGATCCGCCGTCACGCTGAGGGTCTGGCCCTGAGCCATCGGCACCAGCAGGTGAAGTAATCGCTCGGATCCCTGCTGGGTCAGGGGTGTGGCGGTTGGCCGGTCAGCCTCCCGGGCCTTCTCCGTCGCCATCTGCCAGAAACGGTTGATCGGCTCACCGGGACCGCTCTCAACGGCCGCTTCGCCGACCTGCCATGCCCACTGTCCCTGGTCACTGATCAGACCCAGCGCAACAACGCCATTCTCCTGGTCCAGATAATGCGCGGCCAGGGTCTGGGAGACTGCGGGGGACTCATCCAGCTCGTCCGCCAGCCGAGCGGCCGTATGTTCAAGCTGTTTGAGGCGGCTGGCCAATAGAGCGGTGATCGCCGTTTGCATGTTGTCCCGGAAACTCTTCTGATGGGCGTCGTCAAAACGGCTCAGGGCTTTATCCGCTGCCGCTGCCAGGCCGAGCAAACAGGCGGCAGCAAACAGCGCGGGCAATAACCAGTGGCGATATCTTGGCTCTGTTGTTTTGGTTTTAGTCATGGCCAGATCCGAATCGGGAGATGATTTCAGGCTTCTCGGGATTGGGTCAGCGTTTCCCGGACTGGCTCACCTGTTGCGCAGATACACTCTACAGCGTAGACGAAGGGTGCGCTCAGGACTGCGCCTCATAACCGTTCAGCGCAACTTCCTGGATAAAGGTACTCCATAGACCAGCAAGAACAGTGCGAAGGCGGCCACAACAACGGAAGGACCCGCCGGCGTATCGAATTGCCAGGACATCCCGAGGCCCGTCATAACCGCCAGCCCACCGGCCAGCGCAGCCAGGACGGCCATACGCTCAGGCGTGCCTGACAGGCGCCGGGCGGTGGCAGCGGGAATAATCAGAAGCGCGGTGATCAGCAGCACGCCGACGATCTTCATGGCGACGGCAATCACCAGCGCTACCATCACCATCAGCAACAGACGCAGGCGCTCCACCGGAAAGCCTTCGACCTTCGCCAGTTCCTCGTGCAAGGTGCTCATCAGAAGACCCCGCCAGTATCGCACCAGCAGCAAGAGGATGGCGGCGACACCGCCGAAGATCCAGAACAGATCCGAGCGCTGCATGGCCAGCAGATCTCCGAACAGAAACCCGGTGAGATCCAGCCTTTGCTGGGGCATCAAGCTCAAGGCCAGAAGACCAATGGCGAGCGCACTGTGGGCGAGGATACCGAGCAGGGTATCAATCGCCAGTGTCTGCCGGCGCGCCAGCAGCACCAGAGCGACCGCCAGCCCGACGGCGGTGACCACCACACTCAGATTCAGTGAGATATTCAGCAGAAGCCCCAAAGCGACTCCCAGCAGAGCGGAATGGGCGAGGGTGTCACCGAAGTAGGCCATCCGTCGCCAGACCACGAAACAGCCCAGAGGACCGGCGATCATGGCGACACCCAGACCGCCGAGCATGGCCCGCCAGAAGAAGTCGTCGAGCACCGTGCTGAGCAGGTTTTCAACCATGAACATGATCTCCGTCGCAGGCATGGGCGACGTGACCGTCGATGGCATGCTCATGATTATGGTGGTGGGAATAGACCGCCAGACTGCGGGCGACTTCCGGACCGAAGGTTTCCACAAATGCCGGATCGCTGGAAATTTTCTCAGGGTGGCCGCTGCAGCAGACATGATGGTTCAGGCAGATGACCCGATCTGTCGACGCCATGACCAGGTGCAGGTCGTGGGAGATCATGATCACGCCACAGTTCAAACGGTCCCGCAATCGCCGGATCAGCGCGTACAGCGACGCCTGACCATTGATATCCACACCCTGGGCGGGCTCGTCCAGCACCAGCAGATCCGGTTTGCGCAGCAGGGCACGGGCCAGTAGCAGGCGCTGCATCTCGCCGCCCGACAGGCGACTCACCTGGCTGTCGTAGCGCTCTTCGATGCCCGTCTGGGCCAGCGCTTCGCGCTGCTCGCTGACACTGCGGCCGGTCAGCGCCAGAAACCGGCGAACAGGCAAGGGCAAGGTCGTCTGCAGTTCAATTTTCTGGGGGACATAGCCGATGACCAGACCGGGCAGTCGCCCGACCTGGCCGGCGTCCGGCGCTTCGAGGCCTAGGATAAGCTTGATCAGCGAGGTTTTACCGGCGCCATTGGGGCCGATAATGGTCAGCACCTCGCGACGGTCGAGCGTCAGGCTCACCCGATCAATAATCCGTCGGCCCTGGCGACTGAAACTCAGATTGTCTGCGGTAATCAGGCGATCAGTATCAGTCATCGGTGGAAGCGACGTGGCAGGCCGGGCAGAGGCCGTTGATTTCGAGGGTGGCCTTCTCCGGCGAAAAACCCTGCTGATGCGCAGCAGTGACAATCGCGTCGGTAACCATAGTGCTATCCAGCTCAAGGGCGCTCTGGCATTCCCGGCAAATCAGGAAAACGCTGTCATGGGGCTGACCCTGGTGAATGCAGCCGGTATAGGCATTGAGCGACGCGATACGGTGAATCAGGCCGTTGTTCAGCAGAAAATCCAGGGCACGATAAACGGTCGGCGGGGCATCACTGTGTCCCTCAGCTGCCAGGGAACCGAGAATATCGTAGGCACCCAGCGGTCGGTGAGATTGCCAGATCAGCTCCAGCACCCGCTCGCGAACCTCGGTAAATCGCAACTTGCGACGTCGACACAGTTCCCGCGCTTCGCTGAGCGCATCGCGCATGCAGGTGGCGTGGTTGTGAGGGAGAAATGCTGGAGTTTCGCTGCTCATGACTCAGCCCGGATATGACACAGCGTTATAGTATTACATTTTCTGCGCGTCGGGTTAACCGCTATTGTCAGCCCCAAGCGGGGAAAGCGGTTCCAGAGGGGAGGAATCTCAGGCGGGAGCCGCCAGTGATTCCAGGAATTCCAGATTGGGTATGACGGCATCCTCGCCTTCAATCTCGACCGCCATCAGGTCAGCAGGGCCAAGATCCGATGCCTCACGCTGGCGAATCTGATCGGGCTGAAGCTTGATCTGGCTAGGGATCCCCTGAGTCAGCAAGGCCATAAACGGCGCGGCACTGTGACTGTCACCAATGGTGTTGAGGACCGCGATGCGACCGCGCACGCCTGAAGGAATTATTCGCTCACCACCGTTGGCGGCATTGTAGGAAACGATGGGCAAAGTCAGTCCACGCCACTCAAGCTCGCCGCTGAGCCATTCAGGGCCGTCTTCAGCCGCCTCGGTGGCGTAGAGGTCGACAACCTCCGCAATGGTGACGTTGGGCAACAGCAGCATGGTGGATGCCGCCGGAATCAGTACGCAGGAAAGTGATTCGTTAGTGTCCATCGCCTTCGTTTTCCTTTTCCCAGTTGCGTGGCTGTTCAGAATTGCGCTGGTCGCGGCGCTGCAGCAGCGACGATTCTTCAACCGCTCTCAATAACTTGGCCGCCAATTGCTGCGGCGTTCCACTGAAGCTGGACGACCCGGTCGCCGCCACCGAATCCGGCATGGAACTGTTGGCACAGCTATCGCTGCTCTGAACCCAGATCCGGCTGCCTCGACTGCGCAGCGTCGGTGCTGCCAGCGCGCCATCGTTACCCATGCCAGAAAAGAAAATGGCGTGGCAGCGAGCCCCATAACAGGCCGAAACGTTCAGCAACACCTGATCGATGGATGGGCCATAGGGGCCGGGCCAGACACCTTCGCGACGCTGCAAGGCGCCGTTGTCGTCAAAGCCCCATTCCCGGTCCACCGGCATTAGCACGACTTCGCCGACCTTGAGCGGCTCGCCTTCACAGGCGGCTTTGAGCTGATAGCTCGCATGTCGGCCCAGCACCTGAGTCAGTACCGACGTGAAGTGATCATCAATATGCTGAGCGTACACAAAGCCAATCGGCAGGCCCGCCGGCAATTGGTCGAGAAACTGCTTTACCGCGCCTGGGCCGCCAAGCGATGCGCCCAGCACCCACACTTCTTCGCACACATCGCCCGCTTGGGCCGGGGTGATCCAGACCGGCAACGGCAGCCGATCCACACTGGCGACTGGCTCAGGATCGCGACTCAGCGCGACCAGCTCCGCCTCGCCGTCGAGGGTCTCAAGCTGGCCGAGATGCTTCTCCAGCTTCAGATGCAGCCTGCGCTCCCAGATGGCGAAGTCACTGCTGGTTTCTTCCGGCGCACGCTCGAGGCCGAACAGCACCGGGGCCTCGCTTTGCTCAATCAGATGATCCAGTAACTCCGGATGATCCGACTCGTCCTCCAGCGTCACGACCCACAAGCAGGCTTTCGGCAGTGCCGGCTGGGCCTGTAGTCGGTCCGGCGCACCGCAGAAGGCAATACGCATACCGAATTTTTCCAGCGCCGCCTGCATGCGGTGCCGCTGCAGGAGGCTGTCGGAGACTATACCGACGGCCGTTTCGCTCATTCCTCGTGACCGGTGAGCCGCCCGATGGTGGCCAGAAGGTCCGCTTCCTGGAACGGCTTACCGAGATATTCATTGACCCCGATCGAGAGAGCCCGCTCACGATGTTTCTCACCGGTCCGGGACGTGATCATGCAGATGGGCGTGGTTTTCAGGCGGCTGTCGTGGCGCACAAAGCTGGCCACTTCAAAGCCGTCCATTCGCGGCATCTCGATATCCAGTAGGATCAGGTCCGGGCGGTACTCCTGCAACAGGGCGACCGCATCCAGGCCATCCTTCGCTGTCACCACGGACATGCCATGGCGCTCAAGCAGTCGGGACGTTACCTTTCGCACCGTGACCGAGTCATCCACCACCATCACCAGAGTCTGGCGATCAGCAGCTTGTGCCTTGCTTGCCGCCTTCTTGGCCGTCTCTGCGGAACGCTGACGTTCCATGAGAATGTCCGAACGCAGCATGGCCGGCAGATCAAGGATGATGACCACGTTACCGTCACCTAGAATGGTGGCACCGGAGACGCCCCGCACCGAATTGAACTGGCGACCGAGCGATTTCACGACGATTTCCCGGCTTCCCAGCAGGCTATCGACCTGCAGGGCCACTGGCTGATCGGCGCCGCGCACCAGGATGACCGGCAGCGGCAGGGGCTGACCCTGCAATTTGGGCTGGTTGTCGGTGTGCAGCAAACTGCCCAGATACTGCATCCGGTATTCCTCACCGGCATATTCGTAAAGCGGTGCATCGGGTCCGTAGTAATGTTCCAGCTCGTAGCCGGACACTCTCACGATACCTTCAATGGTGTTCAGCGGGATGGCGTACAGATCTTCACCGCTGGAGACCATCAGTGCCCGGTTGACCGATACGGTAAAGGGCAGACGCACTGTAAAGGTGGTGCCACGGCCTACGTCCGAGTCGATGTCCAGGCTTCCGCCCAGCTGTTTGATCTCGGAGGCGACCACATCCATTCCCACGCCGCGACCGGAAATCTGGGTCACCTTGGCCGCTGTGGAGAAGCCTGGCTGGAGGATGAACTGAAGAACTTCCCGATCGCTGATCTCTTCTTTCTTGCCCAGCAAGCCTTGGGAAATGGCTTTCTTCCGAATCACATCGCTGCGAATGCCCGCACCGTCATCCATCATCCGCAGAACCACTTCGCCGCCCTCGCGGGTCAGCGAGAGGATGACCTCACCGGATTCCTGCTTGCCCGCTTTACGACGGTCCTGTGGCATCTCGATACCGTGATCCACGGCGTTGCGCAGCATGTGTTCAAGCGGAGCCACCATACGCTCGAGAATGTTGCGGTCCATCTCGCCGTCGGCGTTGCGAACATCAAATTCCACCCGCTTGCCCAGCTCGCCACTGATTTGCCGGACGATACGACGCAGTCGTGGCACCATCGAAGCGAACGGTACCATGCGGGTCTTCATCAACCCTTCCTGCAGCTCGGTGTTGATACGGGACTGCTGAACCAGCAACGTTTCCGTATCGCGCACCTTGTTCTGCATGGTGTCGCGCAGGTCCGCCAGATCTGACGTGGACTCGGTCAGCGCTCGGGACAGCTGCTGGATGGCTGAATAGCGGTCCATCTCCAGCGGATCGAAATCTTCACCATAGTCCGGCCCATGTTCCTGTTCTGCCCGGAACAGAATCTGAGCTTCTGTTTCAATTTCCATCCGCCGCAACTGCTCGCGCAGACGGTCTATGGTGACGGTCATTTCGTCGAGAATATGGTGGAAGTCGCTGTTCTGCTGCTCCAACCGGCCACGGGTAATACTGGTCTCACCGGCAAGGTTTACCAGTTCGTCCAGAAGCGGCGCAGAAACGCGGATAGTTTCCTGAGCGGCCCGCGCTGCTTCTGCCTGTCGCGCCTGTCGGCGTTCGGCTCGGCTGCTGTTGTCTGCGACGGGCTTTGCGGCTGGCCCAGCTTTGGAGCTGCTTTTGGTGGCCGGCTTCTCCGGCTCCTTCTGCTGATCCGCTTTGGCCTCGGTTTCGGAACGAGTCGAGGCGGGCGTGATCGGCGCGCCGGCTTCTGCCTGGCCACGGATTGCGTTGATGTGATTCAGCAGCGCATCGTGGTCAGCGTTAATTTTTTCCCAGTCGGAGGCACTGGGTTCGTTGCCCCCCAGGTCAATCAGGCGTGTCTCGAAGTCGTGGGCCTGATCACCCAGCCCGGTCAGCTCGGACAGGCGCGCACCACCTTTAAGTGTGTGCAGAACCCGCTGGATTTCCTGATTGAAACGCGTCTGTGTCGGCTGCTTGCGCCAGTCCGCGAGTAGGTTCTCCAACTGATCGACCAGCTCGCCGGCTTCCTCCAGGAAGATCTCCAGCACTTCCGGATCAATCGGGTCGTTAGAGGACTCAGCGCTTTCGGACTGCTCCTGCTTCCAGGCTTCGACATCAGCGGCCTGGGCCTGCTCCAGCTGTTCAATCAGGGTTAATTGATCATCGACCGGCTGATTATTCTCGAGAGACTGAAGCATCGTGCCGAGTGTCTCGCTGGCCACTTCACTCAGGGGCAACAGCGTTTTGTGATTGCCACGACCTTCCAGCAGCGGCTCCAGTGCGTCGTGCCAGGCTTCGGCCAGATCCGCGATGGGATCAATATCTGCCAGACGGGCCCCGCCTTTGAGGGTGTGCAGTTCCTGATGAAGCTGGGTGACACCGGTCAGCTCGGCCGGCTCTTCACGCCATTGCGCCAGGTACTCGCGAATAGCGGCGTGGATTTCCAGGCCCTCGTCAAGGAAGACGCCAGACAGATCCTCGGGCATGGCCGTGGTCGTGTAGCTGTCCGAAGACGTGGAGGAGGCGGCTTCGGCTGGCTGGGCCTCTTCTTCGTAAGCAGAGGGTTGCTCTTCGGCTGACGGTTCTTCCTCAGTTAGAGGCTCTTCCTCGGCTGAAGGTTCTTCGTGAGCTGAAGGCTCTTCCTCGGCTGATGGCTCCTCAACCGAAGACTCGTCCTCACTCCAGGCAGACTGGTCGGATTCGATGACCTGCAGCGAGTCTTCATCGAACTCATCTGCTGAGGTTTCGTCCTGCTGGTCCGCACCCGAGTCAGCCGCCAGGATGGCCGTGATCTGCTCTATGAGATCTTCTGCCGGCGACGGAATCTGGCCGGTGGCGACGTGTTCAACCATCTCGGCAAGACGATCATGACAGGAGAACAGCATATCCAGCATGTCGCGGCTGGGTTCAATCTGGCCTTCTGCAACTCGCTCAAAGAGCGTCTCCAGCTCGTGGGTCAGATCTCCGATGGGGTCCACACCGGCCATGCGCGCACCACCCTTGAGGGTGTGGACATCCCGCTGCAGCTGAGCCGCAAGGTCACGATTACTGGGGTCTTCGCTCCAGTCATGCAGTGCACTTCCGGTGGAGTTGACCAGGTCGTAGGCTTCCTCGAGGAAGATACCGAGCAGTTCCGGATCCAGTTTCTGGTCGTCGTCGGCCTCGTCCTGATGAGCCGTCGTGTCGGCCTGGATTGAAGGATGGGCAACGTAATCTGCAATTTCCTTGAGCAGATCCGGAGCCGGACGCAGTGGCGATTGGCTGGAAAGCGACTCGGTCATGCTGTGCAGCCGGTCATAGCCACGGTAAAGCAGATCCATCAGTCCATCGCTGACGTCGAGACGACCTTCCACCACACCATCAATCAGGGTTTCCAGCTCGTGGGCCAGATCACCGATGGCACCAAGCTCCGCCAGCCGGGCACCGCCTTTGAGGGTGTGCAGTTCACGCTGGACACTGCGCAGCGGCTCGGAGGCCTGTGGCTCCGCGCTCCAGCGATCCAGGCTTTCCGCCATGCTGTCGATCAGATCGTTGGCTTCTTCCAGGAACAGATCCACCAGTTCGGAATTGACCTCAGCATCGTCTCCGAGGGTGGGAATATCGGCGTTGTTGGCGGCCGTTGAACCGGAGGTGCTTTCAGCGTCATCGGTCAGCTCAAACGGCATCTCGCCATCGTACTGACTGTCGAAATCGTCTTCGGAATCGAAGTCGTCTTTCTCAAGATCTTTCGCCAGTACGCGATCAATCTCGTCCAGATCTTCACTGAATTCGGTATTGAAAGGATCCGGGGCATCTTCGCCACCGCGAGCTTCATAGCCGGCCAGCTCATCCAGCAGGGCCTGATCGCTCTGGGGCGCCAGACCCGCAGCCAGTTGATCCATCATATTGATCAGATGGTCGTGACCGGTGCGCAGAGTCATGAACAAGGACGCGCTAGGCTGGACGTTATTGCCCAATGTCTGCTGATAGGTATGGAAAAGCTGCTCAGCGAGGCGCTGAATATCGGGCTGGGAGGCGCGCTCGGCATGCTCCACCAGCGCACCCAGCTCATCGCGCAGATTAGCGATCGGCAGAGTATCGCCGGAGCCGGCGGCCCACTCGTCGAGAATGCGGTCGGCATCCAGCAGCACGTCCAGACCCTCGGCGCGGAACATGGCCACCTGATCCGATTCGGCCGCATCGCCATGGCCTGCGTCGACTTCTTCCGGACGCTGATCAAAGGTCTGGTGATACAAACTGTCGACTCGCTCCAGGTAGGCTTCGCTGCCTGGCAGGCTGTCGTAGGGCGAGTGGGTGATCTGTTCAAGCCCCGCGTCGATAAAGTCACAGGCCTGAGCGATCAGCGCCGTCACGTCGCCGGTCGCTTTCAGATTACTGGCGCGTGCATCTTTGACAAAACGCTCAAGCGGCGAAATGACTTCGGCTATCGGTTTGATACCGGCTGTATTAGCGCTGCCCTTGAGGGTATGCAGCGCGCGGGAGACATCGTCGGTGTAGGGGACTGGCTCGTAGCCCTCGGCGCTGGCCACAAAATCACGCAGGGCCTGTTGATGGGTTTCCGCCTCGCTTTCAAAAATCTCAAGCAATAACGGATCGACGCCGGATTCGTCCAACTCACCCGAGAAGGGATCAAACTCGTCGTCAGTGACGTCTTCGGCGGTGACAGCCTCCTGAGGCAGATTGGCTTCGACCGTCTCCTGCTCAACGGCATCCTCATCGCTGGCGTCGACGGCCTGTTCAACCGGCGCTTCCTCGACGGATTCTTCAACGGGCATCTTGCCGGTGGCGATATCATGGGCCGCTTGCTCGAGGGCTGCGGTGTTGACCGAAGGCGGCTGCCGCTTCTGGAAGTCACTGATCAGCACCGGAATCTTGTCGGTCGCCTCGACCGTCAGTTCAGCGATGCGATCGGTCATTGGCAGGTTGCCTTCAAGCACCCGATTCATCAGGTTTTCGATGGCCCAGCACAGTTCGCCCAAGGTGTTGGCACCGACCATACGGCCACTGCCTTTGAGTGTGTGATAGGCACGGCGCACTTCGGTCAGGGCGCTCTGATTGTTCAGATCCCGCAACAGGATCGGCAGGTATTCGTTGATCGTGCCGAGAACTTCCTGCGCCTCTTCGAGGAAGATTTCGAGGATTTCTTCATCAATGAAGTCTTCATCGAGCACATCAGTCACGCCCGGCTGGCGATCGTCCACCTCGTCCGATGCGGTGACTTCTGTCTCCTCTGACGCCGGCGCTTCAGCGGTTGAGAATTCCTCTTCAGCCGAAACGTCGTATTCCTCAGCACTTTCTGCGTCGGATGAAAATTGCGGTTCCTCAGACGGCTCTTGTTCGGCTGATGGCTCCTGTTCGACTGAAGGCTCTTCTTCATCGGAGCGCTCTTCCTCCAATGAAGCCGCTTCCTCAGTGAAGGACGTCTCATCGGCCACCGACTCTTCCTGAGTCGAAGCCTCGTCTTCCAGCGCCATATCGGCGAATTCGTCTTCCGGTTCGTCCTCCGGTGCAGGCGCGCGGCCGGCAATCAGCTCGTCGGCCCGGGCAATCAGATGCGAAACGTCGCTGGCTGGTTCGCGGTTGCGGAACTGGCTGATCAGCTGGGGGAGCTGCTCGAACGAATCATCCATCAACGCCAGCATGTCGTCATTGAGTCGAATGCTGCCGTCCAGCACCTTGTTGAGCATTTTCTCAAGCGCCCAAGCCAGATCGCCAAGAGCGGCAGCGCCTACCAGCCGACCGCTGCCTTTGAGGGTATGGCAGGCGCGACGCACTTCCGTCAGGGCATGCTGATCGGTCGGATCCTTGCGGAGCGTCGGGTAATGTTGATGAATCGCTGCCAGCACTTCCTCGGCTTCGTCGCCGAAGATTTCGAGAATTTCGTCATCAATATCCATGGCGTCTGTATCGGAATCCGAGTCGGCCGGCCCTGGAGCCTCGGGGGGTTGTAAGGATTGGGTGTCGTCGCTGGCAACTTCCCCGGCGGGATCTTCCGCCTCCTCCCAGCTCGGTTTATCACCAGCGGAGAAATCCAGCTGGCTCAGACTTTCCTCGGCAATGTCGAGGATGGCTGCGTTATCGGTCACGCCTTCGGCGAGACGCTCAAGGTAATATTCAATACTGGTCAGCAGGTCCGCCAGTGTGTCGAGCTGTTGCCAGCCCGGTACCTGGCCGCGCTCGATCAGCACGTCAGAAACGTAATCGCGGGCGGCCTCCAGCATGCCGCAGGCGCGCTCCAGGGGAATCAGACGGAGTCCTCCGCAAACGCTGTGCAGCAGTTCGGGGACTTGCTGGATCTCGTCGATTTTCCATTGGCTGGCAATAAAGTTAACGACAGCCGTTTTCACCTGCTCAAGGGTATTGCGCGATTCGCGCAGCAGGGCTGAATTGGCATCACCGATTTCGCGGGAGCCCAGATCGACGTTGGCGTCGCTCAGTTCGCGCTCCTGTCCGGAATCGTCATTCAGACCCGCCAGCGTGGCCTCAACGTAGAGCAGCGCACCGGCGATATCCATCAGCACGGTGTCGTCAATCTCAGCTTCCGAGCTGACCAGTCGCTCCAGCAGTTCCTGCTGTTCGCTGATGACTCGGCGCGGCACCCCCAGACCCAGAACCGCCAGCGTATTGGATACCTGCTGAAGGCCCGGCATTAACTCTTCGAGTTCATTGTTCTCGCGGTATTCCGACCGCACGAACAGATCGAGCATGTCCTTGAGCGCACCCAGTTCTTCATTGAGCGCATCAACAACAGAACTGATCGCCTGACGGTTGGGACGCGCGACTTTTTCCCGCGCCTGGCTCACGGCTTCTTCGGAGGGAAGCGCTTTCTCGAGATCAAACCGGGCACGAATGTCGGTCACATAATCGGTTTGCAGCTCGCGGGCACGGGCGACGTAATACAGGGTGTTTTTGAGGAGTGCTTCAGGCACCGGCTGCTGGAGGATATCGACCGATTCATCGATCATCCGGCGCAGCTCAGCGTCCATATCCCGCAGGATTGATTTGACGGCGGTGCTGACGGGATTCACGCCATGCTGGAGGGTTTCGATAAACGCACCCGCAGCTTTCCAGAGTTCGCCTCGGGGCGTCTGGCGGGTGACCTTGATCATCCGCTCAATAACTTTGTGGGCGTAACCGAAGTGGGCAGGCAGATCCTGCTCACGGATGATGCCTACCAGAGCAAACTGGAACATCTGACGCAGTTTGCGCAGATTGGCCAGCACCCGATCATCCTGCAGACGCTGGCCCACCGCCGCTGTCGGCGTAAAACGGGCGGGGCTCAGATCAGGTTTGAAAAGAGAAGTGTCGGAAAGCAGGGTTTCGCCACGGGCAGCGCGCAGGTCGTTCAGGACCGGCAACAGCACCATCGGGAAGTCGTCGCGGCTGGAGTGCATCTTCTCCAGATACTGGGGCAGATGCAGAATGCCCTGCAGCAGCGCGGAGATAGCGTCGTCAATATTGGCGACTTCATCGTTGAGAAGCGCCTGGGTCAGCTTCTCCATTTCTTCTGCAAGAAGTGCTGCCCCGTACAGCTCCACCATCTGCAGGGTGCCATGAACCTGATGCAGGTAGTTGAGGCAGAAACGCAGCCGTGTGGTGTCCTCACGGTGATCAATATACGCTTCCAGGGCCTGTTGGCTCTGGGTCAGCGTCTCTGCAATCTCACCTCTCACCCAGTCAAGGGCGATACTGTCATGGCTGTTGCCCATAACCTCTCCGGTTACTCATCGTCAGACCGGCGTTTTGATCCACGCCAGCGCATTTTCCGAAGGAACCCGCTGCAGCCCCGGAGGCTGCCAGTCGGTCAGTTCGCCCTGGCCCAGCACCAGCATGCCACCGGGAGCCAACCGCTCCGCAAGTCGTCGGACGATTTCACGTCGCCGCCAGCGCCGAAAATAGATCAGCAGGTTCTGACAGAAAATGATGTTCATTCCATGCATCGGCGCGCGCTTGAGATCCAGCACATTCAAGCGGGCAAAACAGACCCGATCCCGAATCTCTGGCACGATTTCAACCGTGTTTCTCTCGCCGGGGCGGAAGTATTTTTCCTTCAGGGCTTCGTCCATTCCCATCAGTTTCCGGGCGCTGAACAATCCCCGCTGGGCCTTGAGAAGCGCCGGCTTGCTGATATCTGATCCGGTCACCCCGAACAGCGCAGGCAAATCCAGCTGCGTCATGCATTCGTTCAGTACCATCGCCAGGGTGTAAGGTTCTTCCCCGGTTGAACAGCCCACACTCCAGACTTCCAGTGGGCGCTTGCGAAAGTGTTCTCTTGGCCTTGTAAGAATGTAGTCGGACACCAATCTGAACGCTTCCGGATCACGGAAAAACCGGGTTTCCTGAACCGTCAGCCGGTCTACCAGGGTAGCCCATTCCACAATCCCTTCGGACCCTTCAACGACCTTCTCGTAGTATGTCTGGTAGCTGCCACAGCCGATTTCCCGCATGCGGATACTGAGGTTGGCTTCCAGGAAGGATTTCCGCTCATGGGTCAGCGTCATGCCCGTGCGATGCTCCAGCAGCGCCTGCCACTGGCTGAACTGCGCCTCGTCCATGGCCGGGAGCCGCTGAAGCGACCACCCGGGCTGACCGGTTGAAGAAGGGTCCTGCCTGTCGGCCATAAAGATCAATCAGGCTCCCCGGATCTGAAACGTCATCCGACAACCGGTACGTCTGATTCGCGGTTCTGGCCGTTATCATCCTCTTCTTCCGGCAGGGTAAAGCCAGCCACCGAAGAACGCAGCTCCGAAGCCATTTCGGCAAGATTACCGATAGACTTGGCTGTGGCATTGGTACCCGAAGACGTCTGAGAGGTGATCTCCTGAATGACGTTCATGGTGTTGGAGATGTGGGAAGCCGAAGAAGCCTGCTGACGTGCGGCGTTGGAGATGTTCTGGATCAGCTCAGCCAGGTTCATGGATACGTTTTCAATTTCTTCCAGAGCGACACCCGCGTCCTGGGCCAGCCGCGCGCCGCGGACAACCTCTGCGGTGGTGTGCTCCATGGAAATAACGGCTTCGTTGGTGTCTGACTGGATGGTTTTAACCAGGGCTTCAATCTGCTTGGTTGCCGCAGATGAACGCTCAGCCAGTCGCTGAACTTCGTCCGCAACCACCGCGAAGCCTCGCCCGGCATCACCGGCCATGGAAGCCTGGATCGCGGCATTGAGCGAGAGGATGTTGGTCTGGTCGGCAATGTCGTTGATCAGGGATACGATGTCGCCGATTTCCTGGGAAGACTCACCCAGTCGCTTGATACGCTTCGAGGTTTCCTGGATCTGCTCGCGAATGTTATCCATGCCGCGAATGGTGTTCTGTACGACTTCGGCACCTTTCTTGGCAATGCCAACAGACCGTTCCGCAACCGCTGAAGACTCCGACGCGTTGGACGATACCTGGTCGATGGAGACGGCCATTTCGTTGACGGCCGCCGAGGCACCTGCAATTTCCTGAGCCTGATGCTCGGATGCGTCTGCCAGATGCATGGCGGTGGATTGGGTTTCATGGGCCGCTGAGGAAACCCGCACAGCGGTGCCACGAATCGCCTGGACCAGACCGCGCATCTGGTCAATCGCGTAGTTGATCGAGTCGGCAATGGCGCCGGTGAAGTCTTCCGTCACCGTCGCCTCAGTGGTGAGGTCACCATCGGCCAGATCCGCCAGTTCGTCCAGCAGTCGCAGGATCGCACTCTGGTTCTGGTCGTTCTGCTGCTGGGTGGACTTCAGACGTTCCTGGGAAGCGCGGTATAGAGTGATACCAATCCAGACAACGACGGCAATAATCAGCGCCAGGAGGGTGAACGCCAGTGCCGGTCCAACCACTCGCGACTCTGGCTGGCTGGTAATGCGATTGGCCAGGGTAGACAGATCGGTCAGCAGAATCTGCGAGCTCTGGAAGATTTCTGTCGCAGCTGTGCGGACCTCGAACAGGCCCGGGGATGCCTCAAGGATGGCGTCTACGTTTTCAGAAACAAAACCGAACAGTTCAGCCGCAGCCTGCAGACCTTCGCGAGCGTCTTGATCGCTCACTCGGGTAATACCCATCGGTTGATTACCGCTGAGCTGGCCACGCAGCACCATCCCGAAGAGATTGGCGTCACGGCTAAAGCGGTCAGCCGCCAGCACCGCGCCTTCATCACCGGAAAGCACGTCGTTCACCGAACGGGCGATACGCTCAGCCAACAGGGACTGACGGGTCGCTTTCGCCACCTGCTCACTGGGGGCGTTGTTATCCAGCAGGATCTGGACAATATCGTCGTATTCCACCTGCAGCTGGGGAATGGTTTCGTTGAGCGTCCGGGCAACCTGGTGAAGGCCGAGCACGGCCTCTTCCTGAGCGACAATCAGGTTGGCGTTCGCCTGAACGGAATCCCAGATCTGCTGTACCGGGCTTTCCTGGGCCAACTGGCTGGGAGGCACTTCACCGCCAGCCGACGGGTCAGTCATGTAAGACCACTTCCTGCCGAATTCTTCCTTTGAGCGCTCAAGCTCAGTAAAGGCCTGCTCGTTACCGCTGGCCGCTTCCGTGGCATTTTTGGCTATTTCCTGGGAAAGGACGCGCAGCTCACCGAGGTGATTGAGGTAGGCCTGATCGTTTCGACTGTTCTGGTCGATCACAAACAGAACGCCAACCAGAGCGATGATCAGTCCGATCAATGCGGCGATGAGCCCAGCGACCAGCTTGTTGCCGCTCTGTCCGATTGAAAAGCTTCCGGATTTATTCTTCATTACTCTGGCTCCCAGCCTCTTAGCGTTAGCAACGGAAGGATTGAAGTCTTGTTATAGGCCTATCCGGCACCGGCAATTACCGGCCCGAAGGCTACCAACGGGCGATATTCAGAAACTGCTCATCCTCGATCAATTCCAGCGGCGAAAAGACCCGCCAGACTTCATCGTTACGGACGTAACCTCCCCGGACAAAAGGTGCTACCGGCTCAGGCACACCTGCGGGGTTTCGGATCAGGCTGTCTGCAGCGAAGTACTGCATTCCAGCCACATCATCCACCACCAGGCCACTGAACAGATCATCCTGCTCAATCACCAGAACACGACGATCACGCATGCTGCGGCTGCGGCGGGGCAGATCGAAGTACAGACTCAGGTCCATCAAGGGCAGCAGACGCCCACGGACATTCGCTGCTCCCAGTAGAAAAGGATAGACGCCAGGAACGCGAGTAAAACGGGGAACATGAAGAATTTCGACAACTTCACCCATCGGCGCCACGTAACGCTCGCCGGCAATGCGGAAGCCGATACCATTCCAGAGCTCAACAGCTTCCTGCTGCTCCGGTAGGCCTGCAGCCAGTCTGCGACTGCGTTCGGCTATATCCTTCAGCAGGGCATACGGTGTAGCCGTGTCGGACATGCTGACTCCGTCGGAAGTGGCGTTACTCGATCAGGTTTCTGATCGTTTTGATGAGATCGTCTTCGTCGACCGGCTTTACGAGGTAGCCCTTTGCGCCCTGTCGCGTACCCCACACCCGATCAGTCTCCTGATCTTTGGTGGTCACAATAACCACGGGAATTGAGGCAGTTTCCGGAGCGCGGGTGAGCTGGCGGGTTGCCTGGAAACCATTCAGCCCAGGCATGACCACATCCATCAGCACCAGATCGGGAGTCTCGGCGCGGGCCATGGCGACGCCATCAGCTCCGTTTTCGGCGGTAAACACCTCATGGTGGTGTTTTTCCAAGATCGACGAGATCTTCTTAACCTCAGTGGGGGAATCGTCAACAATCAGAATGCGGGCCATGATGTCCTCGGTGGGTAACAAGCCTCTTCGGCCTTTTACTCTTCTGCCTGGGGAATGTACTGGCGGATAGTGTTCAGCAGTTCGTCCTTACTGAACGGCTTGGTCAGATACTGATCCGATCCGACAATCCGACCCTTGGCCTTGTCAAACAGACCGTCCTTACTGGAAAGCATGATGACGGGTGTCTTGCGGAACGAAGAGTTATTCTTGATCAGCGCACAGGTCTGATAGCCGTCCAGGCGCGGCATCATGATATCGACAAAAATGATATCGGGATGAGTGTCTGCAATTTTGGCGAGAGCATCAAACCCATCGGTTGCGGTGAAGACTTCGCATCCGACCTTCTTCAGCAGGGTTTCGGCGGTTCGACGAATTGTTTTACTGTCGTCGATCACCATGATCTTCAGATTTTCGAAGTTTTCATCCATTTGTCCAACTGCCTTGCACGCTGCAACCGTTGTAGTAAGCCGGGCCTGTTTTAACACACATTTCAAGGGTCTGCTACTGAACCCGACGGTTAGCCGGGGTCAGTCTGCATAATCTGAAACGGGTTCTCGTATGGGACTTGCGCGGGCGCATGAAAGCGCCGGCTTCACCCTGTCGCAGAATTCGTTGCTGCATCAGCCAGCCCCGAACCACAATGACTGCTCAGGCCCCAAAAGACATTCTCGGCTTGTCTGGAGTAGTTATAGAAGATTCTGCGCCAAAGGGTTAACTTTCATTGTGTCACGAAATGTACCCAATAGGCTTCAAAAGATTTGGTTTGCTACGTGAACGGTTAAACGCTGATCATCCCGCCTACACTGGCCGGTAGATGCATTCCGGCAGGCGCTGCAATACCATCGGAGCTTCAGCGCCTCCTGGTCGCCCAACAGGATTGCGGCACCTAACCCGTATCGACATCGGCCCCTTAACTCGGCCCTATATATAGAACTCGGAGAAGTACCATGACCGTACGTGTCGGCATCATCATGGATCCCATCGAGGACATCCATTTCAAGAAGGACACATCCCTGGCCATGCTCTGGGCGGCACAGCAGCGCGGCTGGCAACTGGAGTACATGGAACTCCATGACCTTTATATGGCCGGAAGTCAGGCGCGAGCGCGCTGTCGACAGCTCACTGTGGCAATGGACCCGGAGCACTGGTACGACTTCGGCGAGACCCGGGATCTGGCGCTGGGCGACCTTGATGTCATTCTTATGCGCAAGGATCCGCCGGTAGATCGCGAGTTCATCATGGCCACCTACATCCTCGATGCCGCAGCCGATCAGGGCGCGCTGGTGGTCAACCCGCCGCAGGCTCTGCGCGACTGCAATGAAAAAGTGTTTGCGGCGCGCTTTGACCGTCTGACACCACCGCTGATCGTAACCCGCAACGCCACCCGTATCCGCGAATTCTACGCCGAGCATGGCGACATCATTCTGAAGCCGGTGGATGGCATGGGCGGACGGTCCATTTTCCGAGTGCGCGAGAATGACGCTAACCTTGGCGTCATCATTGAAACGCTGACCCAGTACGGCGCGCACCAGGCCATGGCCCAGAAGTTCATTCCGGCCATCACCGAAGGTGACAAGCGCATTCTTCTGATTGACGGTGAACCGGTGCCCTACGCACTGGCGCGAATTCCGTCGCACGGGGAAAACCGCGGCAATCTGGCGGCTGGCGGTCGCGGTGAGGGACGAGAGCTGACTGCGAGAGATCGGGAAATCTGTGCGGAAGTCGGTCCCGCTCTACGGCAAAAAGGTCTTATCTTTGTCGGCATTGATGTGATTGGCGACTATCTTACAGAGATCAACGTCACCAGCCCTACCTGTGTACGCGAGCTGGACAAGGCTTTCAGCATCGATATCGCCGGCCAGCTGATGGATGCCATCGAAAAACGGCTGTAGCTGCCGCCCGACCTGCCTGTGCAGGCCGGGAGCTAACCCGCGAACCCCAGAATCAACGGAGTAATACCGGACCATGTCAGTTCAGGTCAGCGATTTTGACCGCTTTTCCTTCACCCTGTTCATGGCTCTGGCCGCCCATGCCATTTTCGTGCTGGGCATCACCTTTGCGCCAGAACCGCCGGTAAAATCTGCTCAGACCATGGAGATTACGCTGGCTCAGGAGGAAAACACCGAAGCGCCGGACAAGGCCGACTTCCTGGCTCAGGTCAGCCAGCAGGGTAGCGGGGATCAGAGTGAGGTCAAAGAGCTTACATCGCCCGACCAACCGGTCGCGGCTGTTGAGGAAGATCAGCCTCAGACCCTGCCGCAGCCTCAAGCCAGCCCGCAGGGGTCTCAAGCCCAGCAGACTGTGGTAGAAACCACCGCTGCCAGCCCTCAGAAATCAACCCCTGACGCCCAGGAGATGGGCGACGATCAGTCCGAAAGTGTCATGGAGAAAAGCCTCGAAATGGCGGCTCTTGAGGCCCGATACGAGCAGCAACGCCAGATTTATGCCAAGCGCCCGAAAGTGATGCGAGTCACTGCGCTGTCCACGTTGCAGTCAGACAGCGCCTGGTATGTGCGCAACTGGATTGAAAAGGTGACACGGGTCGGCAACCTGAACTATCCCGCCGAAGCTCGTCAGAACCAGATCCGTGGTACCCTGCAGATGCTGGTTTCCCTGCGAAAGGATGGCTCCATCAAGGAAATCAGTATTCTCGAATCATCAGGGAGCCGGCTACTCGATGATGCTGCCATTCGCATCGTGCGCCTGGCCGCACCCTTTCCACCATTCCCGGAAGCTATGAAAAAGAACGTCGACGAACTCGAAATCATTCGTACCTGGTCGTTCCAGCGCCGGGGGCTGCGCTCAGGATGAGCGCCTCAGCTAACCTCCAGAACCATTTCCTGGTGGCTTCACCTTATCTTGAGGATCCGCGGTTTCACGGCGCTCTGATCTATCTGTGTGAGCATTCATCAGAAGGTGCGCTGGGGCTTGTGATCAATCGCCCCATGGATCTCACACTGGGAGACATTCTTGAGCAGATGGATCTCGATGGCGCCGAGCGCAACGACATGGTGTTCCATGGCGGGCCAGTGCAGCAGGAGCGAGGGTTCGTGCTGCATGGGAGCGGCCACCGCTGGCAGCATACCGCCGAGGTTTCAGCCGATGTCTCTCTCACGACCTCACGGGATATTCTGGTCGATCTTGGCGAAGGCGAGGGTCCCGAACACTATCTGCTGGCTCTGGGTTATTCTGGCTGGGGCGAAGGCCAGCTTGAGGACGAGCTGGGCGGCGACGCCTGGCTGACGTGCCCCGCGGAAGCCTCCATCCTGTTCCATACCCGCTGGCAGGATCGTTACAACGCTGCGTTGAAGCTGATCGGCATCGATCTGAATCAACTGACCGGCGGAGCAGGCCATGCCTGACGGACGACGCAAGGCACTGGCCTTTGATTTTGGGCTGCGTCGTATTGGAGTGGCTTTCGGACAGGAATACGCCGGAACGGCAAGCCCGGTCACCATGATTCCGGCCCGTGACGGCATACCCGACTGGACCGTGCTGGAGCGCCTGTTCAACGAATGGCAGCCAGACATCATCGTTGTCGGCCTGCCGCTGAACATGGACGACAGCGAAAGCGACATGTGCGCCCGCGCCCGCAAATTCGGTAAACGCCTGCATGGCCGCTTCCATTGTCCCGTCGTCATGATGGATGAGCGGCTGTCCAGTTTTGAAGCCAAAGACCAGACCCTGGCGAGGGGCGGATCTTCGAATTTTGGCAAACACGGCGTTGATGACCGCGCGGCAGTGATCATCCTCGAGAGCTGGTTTAATCTGGCCCCGCAGGAAAAAACGATCACCTATGGCAATCCGCCAGCCGCCCAGCCTGATCCTGCATCCACCCGCTAGCATCCACCCGCAAAGAGTGCAGACGCCCAGAGACGGAAAAACCTCATATGACTGAAGCGCCAGCCATAGACCCGATTTTCATCAGCCTGCAGGACGGGCTCAAACAGCTGTTAGAACGCCGTGGGCTGAACGACCCGGCCCTGATCGGCATCCGTACCGGCGGCGTCTGGTTAGCCCATCGGCTGCAGGCGGCCCTGAAACTGCCGGGGCCCTGCGGCGAGCTGGATATCACCTTCTATCGGGACGACTTCAGCCGGGTTGGCCTGCATCCGCGGGTGATGCCATCCGCCCTGCCGTTTGAGACTGAAGACCGGCATATCGTTCTGATTGATGACGTCATCATGAGCGGGCGCACCATTCGCGCAGCCATGAATGAAATCTTTGATTACGGCCGCCCCGCCAGCGTGACTCTCTGCACCCTGATCGACCTTGGAGGCCGCGAGTTACCCATCCAGCCGGATATAACCGGGGCGCAGCTCTCACTTCCGCCGGGAAAACGGATTAAACTACGCGGGCCCGATCCCCTGCGCATCGAGTTACGCGATCTGTCATCGTCGTAAGCTTTCACTACTGAGGACGCCATGACCGACAAGGCTTCTCCTGCCAAATCGATCCAGCTGACCGAGTCCGGCCAGCTTCGCCATTTCCTCACCCTGGAGGGCCTCTCGCGAAGCCTTCTGACCGAAATCCTTGATACCGCCGATTCCTTCATCGAAGTGGGCGAACGCAGTATCAAAAAAGTCCCGCTGCTGCGGGGACGGACGGTCGTTAACCTTTTTTTCGAGTCCAGCACACGTACCCGCAGCACCTTTGAGCTGGCGGCAAAACGCCTTTCAGCCGACGTGCTCAATCTCGACATCAGCACTTCAGCGACTTCCAAAGGTGAATCCCTTTCGGACACCCTGCTGAATCTGGAAGCCATGGCCAGCGACATGTTCGTCGTGCGACATGCCCAGAGCGGCGCGCCCCATTTCATCGCGGAAACCGTCACCCCACGTGTTGCCATCATCAATGCCGGCGACGGACGCCATGCTCACCCGACACAGGCCATGCTCGACATGCTCACCATTCGTCAGCACAAACGCGGATTCGCCGGGCTGAAGGTCGGTATCGTTGGCGACATCCTGCATTCACGGGTGGCCCGTTCCCAGATCATTGCCCTGCAAACACTCGGCGCGGAAGAGGTGCGCGTGATTGCCCCGGCAACCCTGTTGCCCAAAGACATCGAAGGCTTTGGCTGCAAGGTCTTCTTCGATGCCACCCTGGGCCTGAAGGATCTGGATGTGGTGATTATGCTGCGTCTTCAGAGGGAACGGATGGAGGGAGCTTTGCTGCCCAGCGAGCGTGAGTTCTACCGGATTTACGGCCTGACGACCGAGAAACTGGCCCTGGCCCATCCTGAGTGTCTGGTGATGCATCCCGGTCCCATCAATCGAGGCGTTGAAATCGAATCTGCAGTCGCCGATGGCCCTCAGTCGGTCATTCTCAATCAGGTGACCAACGGTATCGCCGTGCGCATGGCTGTCATGTCCATGGCCATGAGCGGACAGATTGCCGACCGGCAGCAGAGTTTGAATCCATCGCACTCTTCTCACCAGTCGCAACAGAAGGGGACGTCATGAGCGCATCCTCACCGAGCCTGCTGTTTCGCGGCGGGCGACTTATCCCCGAATACAACCAGACTCCCGAAACAGCCAGCGTGCGAATCGAGGATGGCCGTATCGCCGCCATCGGCCCCGATGCCGAGGGTCCTGCCGATCAGGTCATCGACCTGAATCAGCACCTGATAATGCCGGGACTGATTGATCTGTACTGCAATTTTCGCGAACCCGGCAATGGCCAGAAGGGCACCATTGCCAGCGAAAGCCTGGCGGCGGCGCGGGGCGGCTTTACCACGGTCTGTGCCGCGCCTGAGACGTCATCGGTCAATGATTCGGGCGCAGTGACACACCTGATTCGCGATATCGCGCTTGCCCGCGGCTCCACTCGCGTGCTGCCCATCGGCGCCGCCACCCGCGGGCTGGCCGGAGAACACCTCAGCGACATGGTGGGACTGATGAATGCCGGCTGCGTAGCGGTCGGGCAGTTCCAGCATTCGATGATCAGCGCCAAAGTCCTTTATCGCTGCATGGCGTATGCCCGGACCTTCGGCATCACCCTGATGCTTCGCCCGTTCAACCACTCGCTGGTGGGCGATGGTGTTGCGCATGACGGCCTGGTAGCCGGCCGCCTGGGCCTGGCTGGCGTGCCCTCGGTGGCTGAAACGTCGGCAGTGATGGAAATGCTGCTTCTGGCAGAGGAAACCGGCGTTCACCTGCATTTGAGTCAGCTCTCCTGCGCTCGCTCTGTGGAAATGATTGCCCAGGCCAAAGCACGCGATGTGGCGGTAACCTGCGACGTTGCGATGCACCAGTTGCTGCTGACGGAGTCGGTTCTAGCGGGCTTTGATGGCCGCTATCATTTGCAACCTCCGTTGCGAACCGAGGAAGATCGGCTGGCCCTCCTCGCGGGTGTACGCAGCGGCGTTATTGATGCGATCGTTAGCCAGCACCAACCCCATGACCCGGCAGCGAAAAGCGCGCCATTTGCCGAAACCGGCGAAGGACTCTCCACACTGGAAACTGTGATCTCAATGGGACTGAAACTGGTGAACGACGGCGAGCTGGAGCTGCCATCGCTGTTGCGATCACTGACGGCTGGCCCAGCGGCCGTTCTGCGCCGCACGGCCCGACTGGACGTGGGTTCCGAAGCCGATCTCTGCGTGGTCGACACGGAGCACAGCTGGCGTGCCGGTCCCGAAAATCTGGTTTCCATGGGCCGTCACAGCCCGCTCCCCGATACAGCACTTCCCGGCAAAGTCGACTATACCGTTATGGGTGGTCGCCTGGTCTGGCAGCCTGGAATGGCGCCCGGAGCCCAGGTAAATCACTAACGAGATCGGCCGGTCTGCGGCGAGCCGAGGCTCAACGATGGGACCTGCAGAAAATCGCTGTGATGAGTGAGCGGCCCGTCACAGTTCCCCGGGCCGAACGTGAATTTTATTGAAGGGAAGTGGGCCCGACGCGGTATTCTTCACCAATCTTCTCTAGAATGCTGAAAGGCTATGTGGTTCTGTCTCTTCTGGCAGACACTGCTGACAGGACCATTCGCCGATGGATCAATAACCTGCAGCAAGCCACAGACTGATGGTCTTGAACCAAAAGTAGACTGGCAATCTCGACGGAACCTGACTCTCCGGATTCGAGCGCCATAATGATAAATCAGGGGTAAGAACATGAAGTGGGCAGACAAACTTAATCTGGGTCGAATTCGCGGGCGTTTGCCCAAGGCCCGGACCGCTGCAGCCAGCGTCGCTGCTGGTGTCGTTCTGGCGGGCTGTAATCCGGTATATCTGGTGACCGGCGAAGTTCTCAAGGCATATTCCACTGCCCACGTCATTCCCTACACTCTTGAAGGTAGCGACCTCGATATGTCCTGCGCCATGAGTGAAGCCCTGACACCTCTGCTCATGTCGTTTGGTCGAGTCACCTGGGACCCTAACCAGATTGCGGTCGTGGTTTATCAGGCCTCTGGAGGCTGTGCTGAATCCAGAGCCGTTGAATATGAGCTCGAAAGCATGGCAGCCCTGCGCAGTATGGATGGCCCTGGTTCCCAGGACGCCACCATTCGCCAGAAGCGCATGCTGGCGGTTGCTGCTGCCCGTTATTATGAATCCTGGACACGCTTCAACTACTACTACGGTGAGCCGGTTGAAGGCGAGTGCCCTTCACTGGGTGGTGAACAGGATCAGTTCATTTACATGATTGGCCTGCTGGCAGGCCTGCAGGCGCTGAACGCCGAAGTTCAGTCCACCACAAACCTCGGCGTGCCCAAAAACCTTGGCTCCATCGTCGGTTCAGCCGTCAAGTGCCTGGATAATGAGGATTGGTGGGGCGCTCCCAATGCACTGGAAGCCACCATCTGGGCCATGCTCCCCGGCGCCACGCCAGACAATGAGGACCCCTTTGAACGCCTTGCTGAGTCGGTAGAGATGGGTGACGAGGCTGGCGTGCGCATCGCTCGCGTCTTCCAGATCATTGCGGCCACCAACCGCGGCGACGAAGAACTGGTGCGCCAGGCGATCCGCGAACATGCTGAATCGCTTCGCGAAACTCCGAGCGACGAAGAGTGGATGCTGGTCGATACAATCGCCACTGAGATGGTACTGTCTTATTCTGATCGACTCTGGATGGAAAACACGGGCCATCGCACCCCTAACGGCCAGCTAGGCCAGTTCTGGGATGATCAGGAGGACGATCCGCTCGAAGACATGGATATCGATCTGGATAACCTGCTCTAAAGGCATCGCTTGATCATGGGCCTTATCGATCATTCGATTGATGAGGCTGGCCGTTTCAGAGCGAGAAACGAAAAACCGCGACCCAACAAGGTCGCGGTTTTTTTGTGCCCAGGCGTCACGGCTTTCGAAACGCTGGCAATGCTCCGGTGCTGACTCGGCCATCAACAACAAGGCAGGGGCTGAAGCCTTTGCAAGGCCAAAAAAAGCCCCGGCAGTCGCCGGGGCTTTTCCACTTGCCTCGCCTGATCAGGCGGTGGCTTCTTCAAGCTTCGGACCCGCATCACGAATCGAGTCGGAAACGTCAAACTTCTGGAAGTTATCGACGAACTGGGCGATCAGTGAACGCGCCTTTTCATCGTATTCTTCCGGGCTGCTCCAGGTATTGCGAGGGTTCAACAGCTTGCTGTCGACGCCTGGCACCTCTGTCGGCACCTCCAGGTTCAGCATCGGAAGATGCTCTGTCTCGACATCGTCGAGATCACCATTCTGGATGGCGCTGATGATCGCCCGGGTCGTTGGAATGCTGAATCGCTGACCAACGCCGTGAGGGCCGCCGGTCCAGCCGGTGTTGACCAGGAACACCTGACTTCCAAACTCATCCATACGCTTCATCAACAGCTCAGCATATACGCCAGCCGGACGCGGGAAGAAGGGCGCCCCGAAGCAGGTGGAGAAGGTGGATTTAAGCTTGGAGGAAGAGCCCATCTCCGTGGAGCCGACCAAAGCCGTGTAACCACTCAGGAAGTGGTAAGCCGCGGCTTCTTTGGACAGCACGGAAACCGGTGGCAAAACGCCGGTCATGTCGCACGTCAGGAAGACGATGGCCGATGGCTCACCCGCGCGATTCTTCAGAACCCGCTTTTCAACGTGCTCCAGCGGGTAGGCGCACCGGGAATTTTCAGTCAGCGATACGTCAGTGTAATCGGGAACCCGGGTTTCGGAGTCGATCATGACGTTCTCGACGATGGCACCAAAGCGGATGGCGTCCCAAATGATTGGCTCGTTTTTGCGAGTCAGATCAATACACTTGGCGTAACAACCACCTTCGATGTTGAATACAGTGCCCGGCCCCCAGCCATGCTCATCGTCTCCAATCAGGAAGCGATCAGGATCTGCGGACAGGGTTGTCTTGCCGGTGCCAGAAAGACCAAAGAAGAGGCAGGTTTCGCCGTCTTCGCCAACGTTGGCCGAGCAATGCATCGGCAACACGTCTTTTTCTGGGAGCAGGAAGTTCTGTACGGAGAACATGGCTTTTTTCATTTCGCCAGCGTACTTCATACCTGCCAGCAGGACTTTGCGCCGGGCAAAGTTGATGATGACGCAGCCGTCGCTGTTGGTGCCGTCGCGCTCTGGGTCGCACTCGAAATCAGCAGCGTTGAGAATCTGCCATTCCTGCTTGTCGGCTGGATTGTATTCTTCAGGACGGATAAAGAGATTACGGCCGAAAAGATTTTGCCACGCAGTCTCAGTGGTCATTTTCACTGGCAGGTAATGCTCAGGATCAGAGCCGACATGCAGATTAGACACGAAGCGGGTTTTCTCAGCCAGATAGGCTTCAACGCGATCCCAGAGGGCGTCGAATTTGTCCGCATCAAAGGGACGATTGATCGGGCCCCATTGAATGTCGTCTGACGTGCTGGGCTCCTGAACAATGAAGCGATCCTTGGGAGAGCGGCCAGTCCGTTCGCCTGTTTCAACGACCAGCGATCCGTTGTCCGCCAGTTGTCCTTCGTTCCTCTCTAGCGCCATCTCGACCAAGCGAGCGGTGCTCAGATCTGTGTATGTGGTGCTCACTTCCACCTCGCCTCTGAGTGCCTACGCAACTGTTGCCAATAGTACCTGTTGCCAATCAAACCGAACCAGCCAGTACCTGGCGTTCAATTTGTATCAGCATGGCATATTTCGGGAAACATCGAGAAACCTGTGAATAGCGACTCGCGGCGGCTACCTTGATCCGGCAGCCACGCCCGGTTTTAACAGTACAGGGGCACTTGGGCGGGAGCGATGCAGAAGAAACAGCGTTCGGGCATGGAAATGTCCGTCCGCAGTACGCCTCGCCATTATTGTTATAGCCCAGCTCCAGAGTCTCAGCCGGTGGCGCGAAAGGTTATTCAGAGGTTCCTCAACGACCAGAAGCGCATTATGCCAGAGCATCGCTTAAAAAACGAATGCCCCAGGCGCCGATCAGTGGCGGGCAAATCGGTGACTGGAGGCCTTGTAGCGAAGTTTGCTAACTCTTCACCATGGGAGGGGCCAAACCGGCTTTGTGCGCTCCTGTAGAGTCGCTATCAGCCGGTCCTGGCTCACTCACGGGGTGCTCATGGGGTGCTCACGGGGTACTAGGAAGTAACTTATTGAAATCAGTGCGAGGGGGACTCAGTGCAGCGACTGCCCGCCAAACAGCTGATCGATATCGGCCCTGAGAAAGTGATAGCGGGCGTGACAGAACTGGCAGTCCATCTCGATGGAGCCCTGCTCCTCGAGGATGTCGTAACATTCCTTGCGGCCGATTGATTCGAGGGCCGCCAGCGTCCGGGCACGTGAACAGCTGCATCGAAACGCGACCTCCGAAGGCTCAAACAGACGAACCTGCTCTTCGTGAAACAGCCGGCGAATGATGGTCTCGCTGTCGAGATCCAACAACTCATCCCGGGAGAGTGTCTCGGTGAGTTTGCAGATCCGGTTCCAGAGATCAGGGTCAGCGTTTTCGTCTTCCGGCAGCTTCTGGAGCATGAAGCCCGCGGCCCGGTCCTCGTCTGCCTGCAGAACGAGCATGGTGTCCAGTTGCTCAGAACGCTCAAAATAATCCTGCAGACATCCGGACAGCCGATCCATCTCCATGGGCACGATCCCCTGGTAACGCTGCCCCTCTTCAGGCGTGATGGTGATGACCATCTGGCCGTGCCCTAGCAGGTCACTCATGCGTTCGCCGCCCGCCGTGGCGCTGGAATCGCCTCGAACAATGCCGCGAATGAATCGATCGTGAGTGCACTCCGCCAGCAAGGTGCTTACCGGCCCACCCTGACCGCGGGCCTGGATGGACAGCAGACCTTCAAACTTGAGAGTACTGCTCATTAGTACCGAGGCACACAGGGATTCGCCCAGCAGCTGCCGCGCGGCATTGGAATAATCGGCCTGGCCTGCGACCTCAGCAAAACTGTTGCTAAGATGGACCCAGGCACCGCGGATCTGACTATGCTCGAAAATAAAACGACGAAACAGATCAGCACTGGGCATGACAGAACTCCGGAGCAGAGATGTTTGAAGAAGGTTCTCGCCCGATCACCTGGAAAACAAGCGATCAAGACGGGGCGGCAGACGATACGTCAGAGCCGGCGATTTGGCGAGTCTGTCGTCGACACGCTCAAGGTAGACAGCACACCACAAGCGTCGGGAACGGTCCCAGTTACTGGAAACTGTGCTGCTCCCGAAAACGGTCAAGCGAGCGGCGCTCTTTCTTGGTGGGTCGGCGAGCCGGCGGCAGCTGGGCGGCCTGCATGGTTTTAAATTCCCAGTTTCGCTCTGCGCGTTTTTCGGCACTTTCCTCGGTCTCGTGGTAAAGCGTACGAGCCTCTGGGGCACCTCTGCGCTTGTCACTGACAGCATCAACAATCACTGTGGTTTCCTGCCAACCCTGACGCAGCGTCAACTCCGCTCCGGGTTCGACCGTCCGCCCCGGTTTGCATCGTTGTTGGTTGTAGTGGACCTTGCCACCCTCAATCGCTTCCTTGGCGAGTGTGCGCGTCTTGAAGAAGCGCGCCGCCCAAAGCCATTTATCGAGGCGAACCTTCTGTTCTGCCTTGTCCGATTGCTGGTCAGTGCGAGTCGCTGTCTGGGTCATGTGCCTCCTGTTTGAAGGGCAGAGTGACGGGCAGATTGAAATGCAGAGCAGCGGCGTTGTTCATGACCCGCTTTCCGTCTGCTTGTCCCTCATTATAGGGATGTCACGCGTTTTCAGACCAGACCTGAGGTCTGGGATTACTTCATCGAAATCATGAATACCTGGCAACCAGTCATGGGCCTTGCGAGGCGCCTCCTGACTGTCTGGCGCGAGCACCGCCAGGCACTGGCCGATGCCTGCCCGGTGAGCGCTTTCGAGGACCGGAAAGCTGTCATCGACCATCAGTGTACGAGCCGGATCAAAACTCAGTTTTCCTGCCAGCGCCCGCCAGAACTCGGCCGATTCCTTGGGATAACCCAGCTCGTGACTGGAAACAACGCCATTGACGTGGGTGTCGAGTCCGGTCTCGGCAAATTTCAGAGCCAGAGGGTCAGGATGGCAGTTGGTAACGATCCAGGCCGGCAGGCTTGCCTCACGCAAGGCGGCCAGAAATGCTTTGGTGTGGGGCCGATAACCGATGCGCTCGCGTACCTCAGCTTTGAGATCGGTCACGTTCAGTGCCAGACGCTCGCTCCAGAAATCGGTGCAGTACCAGTTCAGGGAGCCTTGCTCGGCGCGAATCATTGGCACGATCAACTCGCGGGCATCACGCTCGGGAATCTGCCTCAGTTGGGCGTAGCGCATGGGCAGATGAGTCAGCCAGAAATAGGTATCGAAATGCAGGTCTAGCAGGGTGCCGTCCATATCCAGAAAGACGGTATCGACCGATGACCAATCAATCACAGATCACCTTCGAACTGACGGAAAGGACAGACAAGAAAAGGACGCACAGGACGCACAAAGAGGAGGCTCAAGCGCAGAGCAGCGGGCTCCGAAGCAATTCGGAGCCCGTTAAAGCGGACGGCAGGCTTACTCAGCATCCTTCCCGATGGTTTCGTCTTTGCGACCAATGGTGGTGCAGCCAAGACAACGGACAAAGGTCGCTTTAGCAGGCTGTACCACCAGAGTATCACCGGCTTCACCGACGTTACCGCCAAGTGCAGAGAACGGCAGAGAGACGACAAAAACGGCGGCACCGACAATGGTGGTTGCCAGCAGAAGCGGGCGGGCGAACAGGACATCACCGGTCATGGCGGCTGCACTAGGGCTCTCCTCGACCGTGCCAGCGTAACCATTGGCGCTGACCAGCAGGAGACCTGCTGCAAAAAGCGCAATCACTGACCTGGCCAGCTTACTCATCACTACAGTTGCCATTGTTCGTCTCCCGGGGCATGGCTTCATCTTAAGACTCTGCGGTGGTTCATCGCAATCCACAAGGTCCGATACTCTTACTATGATCCAAAATACGAACTTTTCAAACGCGGCCTGCGCTGGGCTCAACGCTGGCAATGGCGGCAGAACACCGTTGTCCTCTGGCCTAACCGGCTCTGGCTCAGGGGACGATTGCAGAGCCGACAGGGTTGGCCTTCCCGGCCATACACCTGCAGGGACTGCGCGAAATAGCCTGGCTGTCCGCTGCTGTTAACAAAATCCCGGAGTGTCGTCCCGCCCTGGGTAATAGCCGTGCTCAGCGTGTCCCTGACATGCGTAACCAGGCGCTTGTAACGGTCCAGACCGATGCGTCCAGCCGCCCGCCCAGGAAGGATGCCCGCTTTGAAAAGCGACTCGTTCGCGTAGATGTTGCCCACGCCTACTACCGTTTTGGAGTCCATCAGAAAGCTTTTGACTGGAACCTGACGGCCGCGAGAAAGCCGGTAGAGATACTCACCTGTAAATTCTGGTGAAAGCGGCTCGGGTCCAAGATGACGGATCAGTGGATGCTGCTCCCACTGATCGCTCCACAACCAGCAGCCGAATCGACGTGGATCGTGATATCGCAATAGCGCGCCGTCCTCCATCTCCAGCTCGAGGTGATCATGGGTGCGGCGAGGCTCTGATTCCGTCACGACCCTGACTGAACCGGACATACCGAGGTGCACCAGTACGGCGCCTTCGTCAACGATGAGCAGCAGATACTTCCCTCTGCGCTTGAGCGCATGGATTGTGGCACCTTCCAGGCGCTGGGGTAGATCATCAGGCACCGGCCAGCGGAGCCTTGGCTCAAAGACCCGTAGCTGGCGTACGGCTTTACCCTCGCAACAGGGCCGTATTCCCTGGCGGGTTGTCTCTACTTCAGGCAACTCTGGCAATGTATACCCCTAATTCTGTAACAAATTGACGGCTGTTAAGAATCAGCCCTTTACGCTAAAGTGGGCTCTTAGAAACAGAAGTTCCCCGTTGCGTCTGTTAAGGTCAATAGACGCTTGAATGCTCGATTCACCCCTGACCCGCGCGGCTGATCACGACAGCTGCCGATTCTCGGTATCGCATTCACTGGCAAGGAATACCCTCCCCTTCGAACACTGAGGTTTTATATGTGGTACAACGGTCTGCTGGATTTACCGGTCTGGCAACTCTGTCTGGTCGCGCTTGGCCTGACGCACGTTACCATTGTTAGTGTGACGCTCTATCTGCATCGCCACTCTGCTCACAACTCGCTTGATCTCCATCCGGCCCTGGCGCACTTTTTCCGCTTCTGGCTGTGGCTGACTACGTCGATCGTTACCAAAGAATGGACCGCGATCCACCGCAAACATCACGCCCGCTGCGAAACTGAGGAAGATCCTCACAGCCCGGTTGTTAAAGGCCTGCCAACGGTCCTGTGGCAGGGCGCCGAGTTGTACGAACAGGCAGCCACCCCGGAAACTCTGGAACGCTACGGCCAGCGCACACCCACCGACTGGGTCGAGCGCCATGTCTATACGCCTCGCTCGAACTGGGGTATCACCCTGATGGCCATCATCGACCTGATGCTTTTCGGTGTGAACGGCATCTGGATCTGGGCACTTCAGATGGTCTGGATACCCTTCTGGGCCGCCGGCGTGATTAACGGCATCGGCCACTACTTCGGCTATCGCAACTACGAATGCACCGACAACGCCCGCAACATCAGTCCGCTGGGTATCCTGATTGGCGGTGAAGAACTCCATAACAACCACCACACCTATCCCAACAGCTCCAAGCTGAGCCGTCGCTGGTTTGAAGTGGACGTGGGCTGGGGTTATATCCGCCTGTTCCAGATGTTCAGACTGGCCACTCCGAAAGGTTACCGCCCCATTGCTCACAGCGTTCCAGGCAAGCAACTGGTGGATGAAGAGACCGTTCAGGCGATTGCCAACAATCGGTTCTCCATCATGCGTCAGTATCGCAAGCGGGTTCTGGAGCCGGCCTGGCGTCAGCATTTTGATGAGTTGGAAGAGCGGATTCAGCGCCGCTACCGCAAGTTGCGGCCGCTGCTGTCAAAAGACATCTCCCTGATCAAACCCCGGGAAATGGAGCAGTTGCAGTCTCTGTTGTCACTCAATCCTGCCCTGGAAATGCTGTATCGCAAAAGCCATGAACTCCAGGAACTCTGGAAGCGTCGTGGCCTGCGCCCCCAGGAAAAAATGCATGCACTGATGGAATGGTGTCGCGAGGCAGAGCAGAGCGGTGTGCGTTATCTGGAAGACTTCGCCAACCACCTCAAAACCTACTCGCTGAGACCGGCTCACTAAGCGCCGGTCACAACTCCTCTCGCGGGCTTCGGATCAGCAGATAACGAACCTGGCCCGCGGTTTTCTCCCGATGCAACATCCAGCCCGCGGGCATTCCCGGTAGACGGGCTTCGCTTTCCTGCTCCGCATAGATCCACCCACCTGGCTTCACCCACTCATCGTTGTATAGTCGGGGCAGAATCTGGTCCAGCCAGCCCTGACGAAACGGCGGATCGAGAAAAATGATGTCCCAGGGACGGGTCGGTTTCAGACTCAGATAGGCCTCTGCACTGTTACAGATGACTTCGCCAGAGTCTCCGCCAAGCAGCGACAAGTTCATTCGAAGCGCCCGGCTCAGATCCCGCGACCGATCGACCAGCGTCACTTGCGCAGCCCCTCTGGATAGCGCCTCCAAACCCAGCGCTCCGCTGCCCGCAAAAAGATCGAGACAGCAGGCACCTTCAATGCAAGGCGCCAGCCAGTTGAAGAGCGTTTCCCGAGTGCGCGCCGGTGTCGGTCGAACACCGTCGACGGCAGGGAACGTCAGCTTGCGACTGCGCCAGCGGCCTCCAATCAGCCGCAATTCGCCGGTTTCCTGAGCGCCGGGGCCTGATTTGCGTTTGGGACGTTCTGGACTTCGCCTGCTCATGGTGTTCTCTTAGCATCCGTTTTCGAAAACATGGGCACGGGTATCAGCGCGCTTGATCCCGCTTTGATGCCGCCCGGCTATGTTAACCAATCACACCTTTGGACGCCTGCTATTGCGGTCGCTAAAATGTGCGCACTTTTAACTCCGGCTCCGATCCGTTCCTGGCACTGCAAAGCCGCCTCGAATGGTGACTCCGCCTGTCAGGCGGTTTTTAACGTCGGTTCATCTCCGCCCGCTGTGTAATGGAATAACGGACGCTCATTATGATCCAGCCTGAATGGTTATCCTTTGGTCTGCTCGGCCTGCTGATTCTCCTACTCGTCAGCGACCTGACATTGCGTGGCCGCTCACGCCCGAAGCCCAAGCCGGTACCACAGCGGGACATCAAGGTTATTCGCAAAGCCGAGCCCGAGGCCGCAGCTCCCGAAGAGACCCTGCTGGACAAAACCGACCAAGAGCGAGAATCCCAGCCGCTCGGTCCCGACTATGCCTATCGGCCGCCTGCTGAGCCCGAAGCTGAATCGGATGCCAGCGTGGTCGAAGCTGAGCCTGCTCCTGCTCCTAGTCCTGCTCCTGCTCCTGCTCCTGCTCCTGCTCCTGCTCCTGCTCCCGAGCCTGAACCAGAACCAGAACCAGAACTGAGCGTATTCCAGCGCCTGCGTCGGGGCCTGAGTAAAACCCGCGCAAACTTCTCTTCGGGTCTGGCCGATCTGTTCTCTGTTGGCAAATCAGTCGATGAAGATCTGCTGGAAGAGATAGAAACCACGCTTCTAATGGCCGACGTCGGCGTGACGGCGACGACTGAGATTATCGATTCGCTGACCGACAAACTCGAGCGTAAGCAACTCAAAGACGCGGACGCGGTGCGACAGGCGCTGAAAAACGAACTGCGCAGCTTGCTCGAACCCGTTTGCAAGCCGCTGGAAATACCCGCCAGTGACAAACCGTTCGTGCTTTTGATGGTGGGCGTCAACGGAGTTGGCAAAACCACTACGATTGGCAAACTGGCTCGCCAGTTCCAGAGTGAGGGGCGCTCCGTGATGCTGGCGGCAGGCGATACCTTCCGGGCAGCGGCAGTCGAGCAGTTGCAGGTCTGGGGAGAGCGTAACAACGTGCCGGTTATTGCTCAGCATTCTGGGGCCGACAGCGCGTCGGTAATCTTTGATGGCATTCAGGCGGCGCAGGCTCGCAAGGTAGATGTACTGATCGCCGATACCGCAGGCCGCCTGCAGAACAAAGATAACCTCATGAATGAACTCGAAAAAGTCGTTCGTGTTATGAAAAAGCTGGATGCAAACGCACCCCACGAGGTGATGCTGGTGCTGGATGCCGGCACCGGTCAGAATGCCCTGAGTCAGGCTCAGGTCTTCCAGCAGGCCGTTGGCGTCAGCGGCATTACCCTGACTAAACTGGATGGAACCGCCAAAGGCGGTATCGTCTTCGCAATTGCCCGCCAGCTTGGTCTGCCAATCCGCTATATTGGTGTAGGTGAACAGGTCGCGGACCTGCGCCCCTTCGATCCGGAAGCGTTCGTCAGCGCTCTGTTTGACGAGCAGGACTGATTGGAGGAAATTCAGCCACTGTTTGATGCCGCAGGCGGGAAGTATCACCTCGGATGATCGAATTTCAGAAAGTCAGTAAGCGCTACGATGATGAGCACACCGCCCTGCTGCAGGTGGATTTTCATCTCCGCCGGGGCGAGCTGGCTTTTCTGACGGGCCATTCCGGAGCGGGTAAAAGTACGCTGCTGAAACTCATGATGGCCATGGAACAACCGTCTGCCGGTGAGATTATCGTGGGCGGTCAGTCGTTGAGCCGGCTGCCTCGAAGACAGATTCCCTATCTGCGTCGGCACATCGGCGCGGTATTTCAGAACCACCAGTTACTGTTCGACCGCAGCGTGTTTGATAACGTCGCGCTGCCTTTGGCCGTCACCGGCGCCACGCCCTCAGAAACCGCTCGGCGAGTGCGCGCGGCACTGGATAAAGTCGGGTTGCTGAAAAAAGAGCGTATGAATCCCGCCCAGCTATCCGGTGGTGAGCAGCAACGGGTCGGCATAGCTCGCGCCGTCGTTAACAAACCGCCCGTACTGCTGGCCGATGAGCCTACCGGTAACCTCGATCCTGCCCTTTCCGCCGACATCATGCATTTGTTCGAACGTTTCAGTCAGGTCGGCGTCACCGTGCTGATAGCAAGCCATGACATCGCCCTGATCGAAGATATGGGACGGCGCACTCTGACCCTCTATCAGGGACGGTTGATCAGAGACGGTCATCCGGAAGGGGCTGCCCATGGCTGAACGTCAGAATCGCGGAGCCACGGCATCTCCCTCACAAAAAGGGCAGGGAAAGCCGGCGAAAAAGTTTCCGCCCCAAAGCTCTGAGCGCAGGCAGGAACGCGGCGCACAACGACAGAAGCGCCCATGGCGACTGGCTATGGAGAGCTACCTGGATCACCATCGCCGGGTCGGGCGGGATAGCCTCCGCCGGCTGTTGAAGACCCCTATTGGCAGTGCACTGACCTGCCTGGTAATGGGCATTGCGCTGGCACTGCCAGTCGGCATGATGCTGACGATCGAAAGCCTTCAGGGCGTGACCAGTGGTTGGCAGGAGTCCGCCCGGATATCGGTCTACTTCAGCGATCAGGCGACCGTGACTGAAGCCCGCGCCACCAGCGATAAGGTGGCTCAATGGCCCTCCGTCGCCTCCACTGAATTTATTGATCGCGATGCGGCGCTGGCAGAGTTCAGTCAGCGCTCGGGTCTGAGCGATACGCTGCGCTATATCGACGGTAATCCGCTGCCACACTCGCTCATCGTGGTGCCAACAGAGCGTTCCCGTCAGTCCACAGCGATGGAACGTCTGATTACAGAGCTTGAACAAGCCCCGGGGGTTGTAGAGGTCCAGGTCGATATGGCCTGGCTGGCGCGCCTGAATCAGATTACCGCCGTGGTGAAGCGCCTGGCCTGGCTGCTCGGCCTGATTCTCACCATCGGCACGTTGCTGGTCATTGTAAATACCCTGCGACTGGATATCGAAAATCGTCGCGAAGAAATCATGGTGGCCAAGCTGGTGGGCGCCACCGATACATTTGTTCGCCGGCCCTTCCTGTATAGCGGCACCTGGTACGGGCTCGGTGGTGGTCTGGCAGCGATTCTTATTACTTATGGCGGTATCTGGTGGCTGGCCACGCCCGTGTCTGAACTCGCCCAGCTTTACGACAGCAGTTTCCGGATTATTGGCCCCGGCTTCACCGGCTGTATCGCGATTGTGCTAGTCGCCATAGCGGTCGGCTGGGCTGGTGCCTCGGTGGCCGTGCGGCGTCACCTTGATGTCATCGAAGCCGGCGACGGCAGCCAGACCTGAGCCGTCGCGACTCAGGATCCGGCAAAATTCAACAAAAGGTAATGACCCTGGGCTTCGACTTTTCCGTATAGCTCCACACGCTGGCCAGTATTAGGTTTTTACTGTCTGGCAGTGGTGCACAGAGCTCATCCGTCGGGGCGCACGCAGGGTTGCACAACAGCGCTTGGGGCGTGGAACTTTACACGCAGTTGGTGGTCTCTGGAGAAGTTGCTATATTAGCGGGTCGCCGAGTAGGGAGAATTCAGATGAGTACAAGTCTACAGATCGCAGACAGGTTAATACCGGGCGCAAATCTGGAGGCGTACGTACAGGCAGCCAGTCGTATCCCGGTGCTTACCGCCGAGGAAGAGCGAGTCCTGGCCGAACGTCTGCATTACGAGGAAGACGTTGAAGCAGCGCGTCAGCTGGTCCTCTCGCACCTGAGATTCGTGATACATATTGCGCGCAGCTATTCCGGTTACGGCTTGGCCCAGGCTGACCTGATTCAGGAAGGCAACGTGGGTCTGATGAAAGCAGTTCGCCGTTTCAATCCGGAGTATGGCGTAAGGCTGGTGTCCTTCGCAGTGCACTGGATCAAGGCCGAAATCCACGAGTTCATTCTGCGCAACTGGCGCATCGTGAAAGTGGCCACCACCAAGGCGCAGCGCAAACTGTTCTTTAATCTGCGCAGCCAGAAGAAGCGTCTTGCCTGGCTGAACCAGGAAGAATTGAATGCTGTAGCCGCTGATCTGGGCGTCGAAGCGAAAGTGGTGCGCGAAATGGAAGGTCGACTGGCCTCTCAGGACACAGCCTTCGACGGTCCAATGGACGATGACGACGATTCGGCTTATCAGGCTCCGGCCTATTACCTCGAAGACAGCAGCAAGGATCCAGCCAAACTGCTGGAGAACTCTGACTGGACCGAGGATGCCAATGGCCGCCTGATGGAAGCGCTTGAGGGCCTTGATGAGCGTAGTCAGGATATTCTCAGGCAACGTTGGCTGTCGGATGGTAAGTCGACTCTGCACGAGTTGGCCGACAAGTACGGCGTGTCAGCTGAGCGCATTCGTCAGCTGGAGAAAAACGCCATGAAGAAGATCAAGGCCCAGATGGCGGCGTAAGAGCGTCTTCTCATAAAAACCACCGAGTTTCGTGTCGGTGGTTTTTTTTTGCCTGGTAACATCTGGTAGAACTGCCCCGAGTCGCAAACAGCACCGTTGAGCTGCTGGGACCCTAGCCGATCCTGATCCGGAACCCACTCATGTCTACCCAATCTGCAATCACCTTTATCGGCGTTGGTCTTATGGGCCAGCCGATGATTCGTAACCTGCTGCAAGCCGGTTACGACCTGACGCTCTGGAACCGCACCCCCAGCAAGTGCGAGCCATTTGCCGGGGAAGCCCGCATTGCCGCTAGCGCGGCAGAGGCGGTGACCCAGGCAGACATTGTCATCAGTATGCTTGAGAACCCCGCGGCCAATCAGGCGGTCCTGGAGGAGCAGGGTGTTATTGCCAACCTCAAGGCCGGCAGCATTCTGATTGATATGAGTTCGTCATCTCCAGAGCTGGCCCGTAAGCATGCGGACCTGTGCGCTCAGCGGCAGGCCGGTTACGTTGACGCTCCGGTGTCCGGCGGCACTGTCGGCGCGGCCCAGGCTAGCCTGAGCATCATGGCCGGCGGCGAGCCGGAAATGCTCGAGCGGGTTCGTCCGGTGCTTGAGGTGTTCGGGAAAATGACCAGCATAGGGCCGGTCGGGACCGGGCAACTGGCCAAACTGGCGAACCAGCTCATCGTCGGCGTAACCATTGGTGCGGTGGCGGAAGCTCTGACGCTGGCCGGTCACGGCGGAGCTGATCCGGCTGCCGTCAGGGAAGCGCTGCTGGGCGGCTTCGCCAACAGCCGGATTCTCGATCTACATGGCCTGCGGATGCTGGAACGGAATTTTACCCCTGGCGGACCCTGCCGTATCCAGCTCAAAGATATGCGGATGATTCAGTCTGAAGCCAGTGCATTGGGGCTATCCCTGCCGCTGACCCAACAGACTCTACAGCAGTACCACAGCCTGGTTGCCGCCGGGCACGCCGAAGCGGATCACAGCGCTCTCTTGCTTGAACTTGAGCGCGTCAATGGAAGTGCCTGGTCGGATCGCTCAGCGCTCGGGTCCGCCGCCCGTTCATCGGAAGGCTGAAATCATGCCGCAATTCGCCGCCAACCTGAGCATGCTGTTTACCGAGCTACCTTTTGAGCAACGCTTCAAAGCGGCAGCCGAGGCCGGCTTCGGAGGTGTGGAATATCTGTTCCCCTATGCCTGGCCGGCACAGGATATCCGCCGCTGGCTGGACGAATCGAGCCTTGAGCAGGTGCTGTTCAACCTTCCACCGGGCGACTGGGAAGCCGGCGAGCGGGGAATTGCCTCTCATCCCTCCCGGGTAGAAGAATTCCGCACTGGCGTTGAGATCGCCATTGATTATGCCCGCCAGCTCGGTTGCTCACGACTGAATTGTCTCGCTGGCCTCAAGCCCGCGGGCATTGCTGCCGATCAGTGCTGGGAAACCTTGGTTTCCAATCTCCGGTGGGCGGCACCCCGCCTGGCCGACGCAGGGATACAATTGTGTGTAGAAGCCATTAATAGCCGGGTGGATATGCCAGGTTTTGTGCTGGACTCCAGCCACAAAGCCGAGCAACTGATCGCTGATGTCGGAGAGAAAAATCTGTTTTTTCAATATGACATTTATCACATGCAGATTATGGAAGGCGATCTGAGCCGCACCATAAGCCGTCTGCTGCCAATGATTGGTCATATCCAGTTTGCCGATAATCCGGGCCGTCATGAACCCGGTACGGGCGAAATTCGTTTTGATGGGATTTTCGACTTACTCGACAGCCTGGGGTACGCTGGTTGGGCAAGTGCGGAATATCACCCCTCCGGAAACACGGCTAACTCTCTGAAGTGGTTCCACTTGCTGAGGTCCTAGAGCCTCCTTGCCGCTGAGCGCTTACAAGATGTTAACTGGTAGGGAAGCGGGCGTTAACTTTAATCTGGCTCGATACGGGTATAACCAGTTGTTAGGTTTTACTCCGATGTTTGGTTTTAGGAGGTATGTGGGTGAAAGCGCTGGTAATCGAAGACGATAAAGATGTCGCGTCTTATTTGATCAAAGGTCTGAAGGAATCCGATTTTGTGGTGGATCATGCCGCAGACGGAATTAAGGGCATGATGCTCGCGGCCGGCGACGAATACGACATCATGATAGTCGACCGCATGCTTCCTGGTACCGACGGTTTGTCGATCATCAAGACAGTTCGAGCCACGGGCAATCAGACACCGGTTCTGATCCTCAGTGCGTTGGGCGATGTTGATGATCGAGTGGAAGGACTGCGTGGCGGTGGCGATGACTATCTCACCAAGCCGTTTTCCTTCACTGAGCTGCTGGCTCGGATCGAGTCGCTGGTACGCCGGCATCGCCAGGCTGCCGAGACCGAGACTGTACTGCGCGTGGCGGATCTGGAAATGGATCTGCTGGCTCGTACCGTCAAACGGTCTGGCCAGAACATTGATGTCCAGCCACGCGAATTCCGTTTGCTGGAATATCTCATGCGCAACGCAGGCCAAGTGGTTACCCGTACCATGCTGCTGGAAAAAGTCTGGGACTATCATTTTGATCCGCAGACTAACGTTATTGATGTCCATATCAGCCGCCTGCGCGCCAAAATAGATAAGGAATTCGAATCACCCCTTCTGCAGACCGTCCGTGGCGCAGGATATATGCTACGTGAGACTGCTTAGCCAGCTCAGGACATCCAGTTTTCAGCTGGCTCTCCTCTACATGGTGGTCTTTGCCACCTCCGTCTTCCTGCTGCTCGCCTTCATCTACTGGCGAACGGCAGGTTTTATGACGGCTCAAAATGACGAAACCATCGAAGCCGAAGTGGCCGGTCTGGCGGAGCAATACCGTTCTGGCGGCGTCAACGGGCTGGTTTCCATTATCCGCGAACGTGTCGCCCGCGACCCGAATGCCAAATCAGTGTATTTATTGGCCACGCCGGACAACGAAAAACTTGCGGGTAACATCGGCCGCTGGCCTGCGCAGGCCGAATCCCAGGGTGGCTGGATCAACTTTACGCTCGACGAGACCGTGGATTTTCGCGGCAATCCCCGAGTGGCCCGCGGCAGGGTTTTTGAGGTTCAGGGCGGCCTGAAACTGCTGGTTGGGCGCGATGTTGATGATCTTTCGACACTCAAGCAGGTCATTGAAACCGCGATAAACTGGGGTATGGGCGTTACGCTGGCCCTGGCGCTGCTTGGTGGCTTCATGATGAGCCGCGGTACAGCGCGCCGGCTTGAAGTCATTAACCTTACCTCACGCCGAATCATGAACGGTAACCTGGCCTTGCGGATTCCCACCCGGGGCACCCAGGACGATTTTGATCAGCTGGCCGAAAATCTTAACCAGATGCTGGATCGCATGGTTTACCTCATGGAAGGCATCCGGCATGTTCCCGACAGTATTGCCCACGACCTGCGCACGCCGCTCACCCGGCTGCGCAATCAACTGGAACAGGCGCTGCTGACGATTGGCGAGAATGATGGCCGTGATCAGGTTCGAAACGCCGTTTCCGAAGCCGACCAACTGTTGTCCACGTTCAACTCTCTACTGCGCATCGCCCGATTGGAAACCCGCGGTGGGACCGGCCAGAACCTTGAGCCCATGGGTTTGTCCGCATTGGTCGAAGATGCCTGCGAACTCTATGAAGCCGTGGCCGAGGACAAGGAGCAGACCTTCGAGCAGGATATCGACCCTGAGGTGGTGATCAGCGGCGATCGTGATCTGCTGTTCCAGATGGTCGGCAATCTCATCGATAATGCCATCAAGTACACGCCCAAGGGCGGTCGGGTTCGGGTGTCAGTCAAGTGCGACTACGGTCGAGCAGTGTTTGAGGTGAGCGATAGCGGTATCGGTATTGCTGACGAAGAGAAGGAACAGGTCTTCCAGCGGTTCTACCGGGTCAGCAAAAGCCGTTCTCTGCCGGGAAACGGGCTTGGCCTGAGCCTGGTGAGCGCCGTTGCCGAAATTCACCGTGGGCAGATTACGCTCAGTGACTCTCATCCTGGGAGCGATATGCCGGGACTGACCGTCACGATTTCCTTCCCTGTCTACCGTGAAGAGGCCGTCAAACGGCCACGCCTGGGACGTCGACGCACGGATGACAAAGCCGATTCAAACGAGAAAGACGCGCAAGCCCGGTTATCCAGCGAGACCGGTGTTGAGCAACCTCTACGCTAGAATCGCCTATTTTTCTTCGGTGTAGGAGATGGCCGTCACCGTCCAGTAGCGGGGGCCTTCGGGCGTTTGTACCAGCGCCTCGTCATCCACTTCTTTCTTTAGCAGGGCTCTGGCCATCGGCGAATCGATAGAAATGAAATCCTTCCGTTCAAAGATTTCATCGTAACCAACGATCCTGAAGCGCTTCTGGTCTCCCTCTTCGTTTTCAATCTCAACCCATGCACCGAAAAATACCCGTCCCTCCTGCTCGGGCGCGTAGTCGACGACCCGGAGTTCTCGCAGACACCGCTCCAGATACCGGACCCGCCGATCAATTTCCCTGAGTCGCTTCTTGTTGTATTGATAGTCGGCATTTTCACTGCGATCACCAAGACTGGCAGCCCAGGTCACCTTTCGTGTTACTTCAGGCCGTTCTACCCTCCACAGCTGGTCCAGCTCATGTTTCAGGGCATCGTAACCTTTGCGGGTGATGAGGCGGGTGCGCATGGAACTCCTGGAAATGATCGGGCCGTGGTCAGGTGGCTGTTCAGGCCTGCAGAACCGAAAAAAGCGCAGGTGAATAGGCCTGCCGGATTTCAGAGGCAACCGGGCTCGCCGTGAATTTCCTCACAGTACCAGTTGCCGTATCTGAAGCAGAGCCAGTTTAAGGCTAGAGTATAGGTTCGTAGAGCAACTCGGGGCCAGGCCCGGCCGGCCCAACAATCGTCACACGGAGTTTCGAGATGCCCAGGTTTGTGAGTGTTACCTTCAGCGCGGCGCTGATCGCGACGATGACGGTGACCTGCGTCCATGGCGAGGAAGCCGCCAGTGGCGTTTTTCAGTTCAAGGAGAAAACCACGCTGGGTACGATCCAGTTGCAGTCGATAGACGATGAATCGCTGGCTGGCACGGTCATAGAAGGCGGGCTGGCCGCCCCTGCTGAAGGTATTCCAGTAAGTCCCGGAGCTGAGGATGATGATTACTACCTCGATCCACTGGCGATCGCTCCCAGAGACGACCGCACCGACGAAGAACGGACGGAATTTCTGCCGGGTGAGCTTTTGAGTGGGTCAGACCCTGCGAGTGCAGCTCTGTTACCTTTGCCTCTGCTCCAGTTACCGACAAACCGGACCTACGAAACCTTCGAGGCCAGGATTACGCCGCGCTGAACTGAGGGCCGTTTGAGTCTTCGGCCACGACATCCTGAAAGAAAAACTGAAGCGCCTGGCGGGCCTGGTTCAGTCGAGCGCGTGAAAGATTCAGGCGACGCTCAAGATAAGCCATAAAGGCGTGGCGATCCGAGTCGCTGGGCAGGGAAGCTGCATTCTGGGCGCTGAACTGGAAGAAGCGAGCGATCCAGTGGCAGTACGTCTGGGCGAGTCGCGGACTAAGATTGCGACGGGCAAGTGCTTCCCGAACGCGTGGTATAAGCTCTGGACGAGTGTTTTCGAGTACGTCTGTCAGTAACACAGTGAATCCTCACCCCAGTTTTGTTGTCATTGGTTTTGCAGGGTGAAGCAATGTTATTACATTTGTGTCTCAGCCTCTGTTAAGGCTCAGTTACGCGTTTGTTACAACCTGTAAGGGCCGCCATTGCTGGGTCTTTGCCTGGCGCGCTTGGCGCTATCCAACTGGCGCTGTCCAACTAAAGCACATCGGCCCGCTCAGAGCGGGCCGAAGGCACTAACGGACGGTCGTTCCACTGGAAACGCTCAGCGTCCGACTTCTTTCTTCAGAGCTTCCAGCTTGTCGACGTACTTCTGCATTGCCTCTTCTTTGGACGTGCCCTCAAGTTTGGCCCAGGCGTCATATTTAGCCTTCCCGACCGGATCAAGCATTCCCGGCCGCTTGCCGCTGACGTCGCCTTCCGTCGCCTGCTTATACAACGCGTAGTATTCCAGCTTGGTTTTGTTGCTCGACTTGATTTCCTTACCGCCGCCTTGGACGTAATCGACGGCTTCTTCGAATTCTTTTTTCAGATCACTCATATGTAGTCCCTATTTTTCAAGTGAGATGGGGTTTCCAGGTGAGAGAAGTCTTACCTCGGGGTGGCTGGGGAGATAGTTAAGGCCGGGCCTGCTTGTCGGAGAATACAGCGAATCAGCGTCATCGTTCCAGCGTCCTTACCAGTCACTCATCGATGTGTCATCGGTCGCTACATCACGCCTGCCAATTATCTGCGCAGAAAGCGCTTGCTCCGCTACCGCCCTCGGGTTAGGGTTTCGTCATCAACTCAATCTCGCAAAGATCTGATCCATGCTTTTCCAATCAATGGTCGTCATCGTGAATCTAGTCCTGGTGGTCGTGGCGCCACATGGAGGCTTTCGCGTGGACGACAGGATGAGTTAGATCTAGCCAGACTGAACACCACGAAAGCCCCCGGCACCGACAGGTCCCGGGGGCTTTTTTTTGGCCCTATCCGAGCAACCCAACTAACTCCCCATAAAAACCTTAAGGAACCCGACGTGAACGGCTCGCAGCACATACTGGACGCGCTCAAGCGACATCAAATCCATACCGTTTTCGGTTATCCCGGCGGATGCATTATGCCGCTGTATGACGCTCTGGTCGCTGAGGAAGAGAACATTCAGCACGTGCTGTGTCGTCACGAGCAGGCCTGTGCGCTCGCGGCCGATGGTTACGCCCGCGCCAGTGGCCGGTCAGGCGTCTGTATCGCGACCTCCGGCCCTGGGGCTACCAATCTCATCACCGGCGTAGCCAATGCACACCGTGACTCGATTCCCATGCTGGTCATTACCGGGCAGGTGCCGACATCACTGATCGGGACCGATGCGTTTCAGGAAACCGACATGCTTGGTATGACTCTGGGGATTGTTAAGCACAGCTATCTGGTGACGTGTCCCGACGACTTGCCCGGTGTCATCGAAGAAGCACTGCGCTTGGCGGAGTCGGGGCGGCCTGGTCCGGTATGGGTCGACATCCCCAAGGATGTGCTGCTGGCGGATATTGGCGCCTATCAATACAGCGCTACCTCCGCTTCAGAGATAACCGAGCACGCCTTCAGCAGTCACAAAGTCGATTCAACGCCCGAGCTTGCTCCCAAGCTCAGAACAGCCCTCGAGTGGCTGCGTGAAGCCCAACGACCACTGTTGTACAGCGGTGGTGGGATCAGTCTGGCCCAGGCGGAACAACCTTTTCGGGCGTTCGCGTCGATCTCAGGATTGCCCGGCGTTGTCTCCCTTAAAGGCATTGGCAACCCCGGTCGGCAGGCGCCTCATCAGTTGGGAATGCTGGGTATGCACGGCTCGCAAGCAGCCAACAGGGCGGTCGATGCCTGCGACCTGCTGATTGTCATAGGCGCCCGAATGGATGATCGCGCCACAGGCGCACTGAGCGGCTTTGCTCCCAATGCCAGAATCATTCACATCGACTGCGATCCGGCGGAGCTGAATAAGCTTAAACCCGCGCACCTGAACCTGTGTGGCGAGCTGGCGCCGCTGCTGGACAGTCTCACCGACGCCTTAAGGGAACAGCCGCTGACGATTACCGACTGGCAGGCACAGTGCGATCAGTGGCGCAGAGATTGCGGCTTTACGATCCCTCCCATGGCGGACGACCGCATTTCCGGGCCGGAGTTTATCCGCGCGCTGGGTGAGCATCTGCCCGGAGATTCAATCATCGCCTGCGACGTGGGTCAGCATCAGATGTGGGTTGCCCAGCATTATCCCTTCGATCATCCCCGTCATCATCTGACCAGTGGCGGTCTCGGCACCATGGGTTACGGATTACCCGCGGCCATCGGGGCTCAGTTCGCGCAGCCCCACCGCACCGTCGTGAATGTCTCCGGCGACGGCTCGTTCATGATGAACGTGCAGGAGCTGGTAACGGTTCGAAGCCACAACTTGCCACTGAAGCTCGTCATTCTTGATAACCAGTGTCTGGGCATGGTTCGTCAGCAGCAGGAGCTTTTCTACGGAAACCGGGAAAGCCAGATCGCGCTCAATGACAATCCGGACTTCTGTGCGCTGGCTCGCGCCTGCGGTATTCCGGCACTCAGTGTCGAGACGCAAAGTGAGGTAGCGACAGCCCTGCAGCAAGTGCTGGCCCATGAAGGCCCCATTCTGCTGCACGTCGCCATTGATCGAAACGAAAACGTCTGGCCGATTGTGAAACCTGGAGCGGCCAACGCTGAGATGATCGATATCGCCCAGGGCTTGAATCAAACCTGTATCGAACCGAAGAGACAAAAGGAGCACAGAACATGAACCGGCCGCCAACGTCCACAAGCCACCATCTCTCGTGCCGTATGCAGGCCGAACCTGCCGCTCTGGAGAGACTGTGCCAAGTGACCCGAACCCGAGGCTTCTGCATCGATCAGATGGCAGTCTCGACGGAGGCTGGTACGTTAATGATTGAAATGGTCGTAAGCGGCGAGCGCTCGATCGAAATGCTTCGCAAGCAATTGCAGAAATTGCACACTGTACGGGCGTCAGAGATCACCTCATCTTCGCCAGTACAGCAAAGCGTCATCGTTTCAGCGCCAGATTCGGATGTCTCTCCTTCCACCGGCACAGCCACGCTGCGAGCGGCAGGGAGTGTTCACCAATCACCCCAGTACTCGAACGCTTGAACGGTGAAAAACAAAAACGCCACCGCTGGAAGATGTATGGAACGTAATTACCGGCTGAGTCCGCCTTGATCCTTTGCATCTCAATTACGATTGCTTGCGTATGTAATTTGGCGTGCATCGATTTCGACTGATGTACTCAAACCAACAATGGAAGGAACGGCCTATGAACAAGCAGACCATTAGTGCAGCCATACTCGCTCTGACGCTCGGCTCTGGCACAGCGATGGCGATGCATCATGAGAAGGGCAAGGACGGGGCAATGGACAAGTCCGGCCACGAGATGAAGTCAGAGCATGGCATGGACCATGGCAAGAAAATGGGTATGAAGCCTGCCGTCAAAGCGATGGACCAGAGCGTCAGCAACGGCATCGTCTCCGCCAAGATGGTGCACGCCGACTCCAATGGCTGGCTGGTCGTGCATCGCACGATGGATGGCACGAAGCCGGGCCCAGTCGTGGGTTATGCCCCAATTCGTAAAGGTATGACCAATGACGTCGCCGTCATTCTGCAGGAAGAGGTGGATTCCGGCGACATGCTGATGCTGATGGTTCACAGCGATGACAGCGGCAACGAAACGGGTGTATTCGAGTACTCACTCGGTGCCAGTGAAGACGGTCCGGTCAAGCCGGACGGCAAGCTCGTCATGACCGTGATCGAAGCCAAGTAAGGGCCTCCGGTCGACGAAGTGAGGCGCGGCGGCTGTCCGCCGCGTCGCTTCCTCCCAATCACCTAGCACTTGCTCACATAGCGCTCGATGCGGCTGACGTCCCGCACTTTTCAAATTCCTAGCCGTTATCTCGAATCCCTCCTCACAAATCCTTTCTGAATCCAACTCCCTGAAATTTAGTGGTTCAGCGCCATACCAAGCTGCGCTGATTCATTTTCTTGAGCCTGCTCTTGCTGCACTGACTTTTCTTACTGCACTGGGCTCGATTCACCGGCGCGCCATCAATCGACCGCAATTCAGCGAAAGGCAAACGCCGGTGCCCTCCTGTAGCATTACCGTCGCTTCACAATGTAAACAAGGACGTTCGCATGCATCTCAAGCCCCGACAGCTGCTCAGGCTACGCCGGTTCGGTCCCTTCTTCGCAACCCAGTTCCTGGGCGCGTTTAATGACAACGTATTCAAAAACGCTCTGGCGATCATGATTACCTTCCAGGCTTCAAGACAGGCCGGCCTGGACGTCGATCTATTGGTTAATCTGTGCGCGGGCCTGTTTATCCTGCCTTTCTTTCTGTTTTCCTCGACCGCCGGCCAGTTGGCAGACAAATTCGAGAAAAGCGCGCTTATCCGCCGGGTCAAGCTGCTGGAAATTGGCATCATGGTGATCGCCGCCTATGGCTTCGCCACCAGCGACCTGACAGTGCTGCTGACAGCCCTATTTCTGATGGGTACCCAATCGGCGCTCTTCGGCCCTCTGAAATACGGCATCCTGCCCCAGCACCTCAAGGAGTCGGAGCTGATCGGCGGCAATGCTCTGGTTGAGATGGGCACTTTTCTCGCCATCCTGATGGGCATCATTTTTGGCAGCCAACTGATTGGAATCAGTTCCACGGCGGTGGCTATTGCGATCGTGGCGTTTGCGGTACTGGGCTGGCTGGCAAGTTGTCAGATCCCGGCGGCTCCGGCAGCCGATCCCGCCATGAAACTCAACTGGAATCCGATCAAAGACACCTGGTCCACGATTGGTCACACCCGCGCTGTCGACTCTGTCTTCAAGTCCGTGTTGGGTATTTCATGGTTCTGGTTCTTCGGCGCAACGTTGCTGACCCAGTTACCCAACTACACCTACGAGGAGCTTCATGCGGGCGAAGATGTCTACATCCTGCTCCTGGCGCTGTTCTCGGTCGGTATCGGGTTAGGGTCGCTGTTATGCGAAAAGGCGTCGGGCGATGTGGTCGAAATCGGTCTGGTGCCGATTGGGTCGTTTCTGCTGACCGTATTCTGCGCCGATCTTTATTTCGCCACAGACTTCTCACCGGCCAATAGCCTGCGTGATCTACCGGCTTTCCTCGCAGCGGAGGGCAGCTACCGGGTGATGCTGGATATTGTCATGATCGGCGTGTTCGGCGGATTTTTCATCGTCCCGCTTTATGCCCTGGTACAGCAGCGAAGTCTCCCGAGCCACCGCTCCCGAGTGATTGCCGGAAACAACATCCTCAATGCGCTTTTCATGGTGGCAGCGGCGATTGTCGCGGTGGTGCTCCTGAGCCTGGGCCTGAGCATTCCTGAGCTGTTTCTGGTGACAGCGGTTCTCAATGTCCTGGTAGCGCTTTACATCTTTACCCTGGTGCCGGAATTCACAATGCGCTGCCTGATCTGGTGCATCGTCAACACTCTGTATCGGATCCGCAAAGACCATCTGGAGCGTATTCCCCGCGAGGGTGCAGCGCTCATCGTCTGCAATCATGTCAGCTTTGTAGATGCACTGGTGATCGCCGCCTGCAGCCGCCGACCGGTCCGCTTTGTTATGTACTACAAAATATTCCAGGCTCCCGTTCTCAGCTTCATTTTCCGCACCGGCAAAGCCATTCCTATTGCCGGCCGCCGAGAGAATTTCGACATGATGGAAGAGGCCTTCGCTGAAATCTCGAAAGCTCTGAAGCAGGGCGATCTGGTGTGCATTTTCCCGGAAGGCAAACTGACCCGTGACGGCAAGATGGATGCTTTTCGGCCCGGAGTTGAACGCATTCTGGCGACAGATTCTGTGCCAGTCGTGCCGATTGCATTACGCGGTCTCTGGGGCAGCTTCTTCAGTTATAAATATGGCGCCGCCATGACTCGACCGTTCCGTCGTATCTGGTCACGCATCGCCTTGATCGTTGGCGAACCCATCCCTGCCGAGCAGGCGACGTTGGAAACCCTGCAGGCCAGAGTTCTGGAACTGGGAGAGGAACCGCAGCGAGGACCTGAGAAGCCGTGAGCCAACATTTCCCGACCGTAACGTCTGGGAAAGATCCTGTATATTCAGCTTTGAGATAATATAAGGTCGGTGCTTGGGGTCCCTATAGCGTTTTGCCAGGCACAGGCTGCTTTTCCTTCTAACGGTTAAGCGTACTAGCCAAGCGACCGGGTAGGACTAGCGATGAATCTCGAGTTCCATCATCGAAATTATTCAGTACATTCCAGAGTCGATCAGGCTCTGGCTCAGTCGATTGTGGATTCTGTACTGGATAACTCCGTCGAGCGAAAACAGGTGTTTCGGGATGATTCCCGTACGCTCAGTGCCCGCATTAGCATCGACTCAATGGACGATGATCTGCTTTTGAAAATACCTCGCAACCGCAACCGGCGGCGCTGGGAGCGAGTGCTGACCTTTTTTCGCGGCAGTGACGTGAGCCGCAGCCTGAACCATCTTGATCGAATGCGCGATCTGGGCTTCGCGGTTCCGGAACCGGTGCTCGCCTGCGAGTACCGTCAGGCTGGGATGGTGGTCGACTCGTTTCTCGTCTACCGCTACGTTGAAGCCCGTAAGGCTACGGGGGCGGACGCCGGTTTGATCATCAGTGGGCTGACCCGTCTGGAAAGGCTCGGTTACGTCAGAACCGATGCCCAACTGGCCAACTTTCTGATTCGTGGTAACGAACCTGTGTTTATCGACTTCCGGCTTAAATCGGCCGGGCTGCTGGCACCCTTGGCCGGCGCTCGTCAGTTGAGCCGGTTGATCAGAAGTTGCCCGTCCGCAGCTGACTTTCTCCCGCTGGAAACCCGTAACTCCTTCTGGCTCGCGATGGCCCGATTTATCGAAGAGTTTCAGCTATCTCTGAAGCGCTTCAAGCGGGTGCTGCGACGCGGCAGTGGTCTCGCCTGATCATTACACCGGCCTTCACGCCGGCAGATCTCTCTTACGACCCTTACATGGCCTACATGGGTCACCGCTACACTCGCTGTCGTCTTGCAAAAACGCTAGGAAAACGTGATGAATCCTGGTGCGAACGCGGTACGTTTATCGTCAGGAGGGCAGCTTGACTGCTCGCAAGCCATCACACGGGAACGAACTATGGGCGTGTCATTCATCCGCATGATGCTGTTAATCGCTTTGCTTACCGCCACCGCAGCAGCGCAGGGCCAGCAACCGCCGCCCTTCTCCAAGTCTGGACCGCTCGATAAGGGCTGGGAGCCTTTGGAGTTTCCCAACATCAGCCGAAAAACCCAGTATCGACTCGTCACCGACACGGATGGCCGGGTGCTGAGAGCCGAGGCCAATGGCAGTGCTTCAGGGCTGATCACCCGGTTGAACATCGAGCCGGGTGATTCGCTGTTGCTCAAATGGCGATGGAAAGTCAGCAATGTCTACAAAAAAGGCGATGCCACTCAGAAAAGTGGCGACGACTATCCTGCGAGAATTTACGTTGCCTTCGAGTACGAACCGGAGAAAACGAGCTTTTTTGATCGCGTGAAGCGCAAAGCGGTGTCCGTGTTCGCAGACGGTGAACTTCCGGGTTCTGCACTCAACTATATCTGGGCAAATCGTTTGCCTGAGGGGGAGATCGTCACCAATCCGTTCAGCGACGAGACCCGCATGCTAGCCGTGGATTCCGGCGCCGAACAGGCCGGTAAGTGGATCAGCCATGAGCGGGATATCGTGGCGGACTACCGTGAGGCTTTTGGTACCGCGCCCCCGGCTATCGTTGGCATCGGCGTAATGTCCGACGCGGATAATACTGGCGAGCAAGCAACCGCCTGGTTCGGCGACATCCAGTTAATTCGTTCCGCGCAAGCGGATAACCAGGCAGCCTCTGATTGACTCCGGATTGCCTCTGCGGACGCCAACAGCGCTAGCGCCAAAGCGCAGCTTATTACATCCATCATCACAGGGAATGTGCCGAGGCCATGGCCAAACTGCTTTTAAGGATCCGTAACAGCCCCGGAATATTTGCACTGGTACTGATCTGCCTTGCCGGCATATTCGCCTTTTCCGGACTGGCCTCAGAAGTGCTGGAGGGTGAGAGTCATAAACTGGATACCCAGATCCTGATGATGTTCCGTGCCGGAGGCGATGGCAACGCACCCATCGGACCGGGCTGGGTGCAGGAATCCATGCGGGATCTGACGGCACTTGGCGGGGTGACGCTCCTGACCATCATCACGCTCGGCGTGTTTTTATACATGCTGATTATCCGCCGTCCCCTCGAAGCTTTTTACGTACTCGCGGCGATTGCCTCCGGCCTGACAATCAGTTTTCTCCTAAAGCACGGGTTTGACAGGCCGCGACCGGATCTCTGGGCTCACGGTTCGATTACTTACACCGCCTCATTTCCCAGTGGTCATTCCATGATGTCCGCGCTGGTGTACTTTACGCTGGCGACGCTACTGGCCGAGGTGGACACTCGCAAACGCGCCCGTTCCTTCATGTTTTTCTGCGCTGCATTTATCACCGTCTGTGTTGGTATCAGCCGGCTGTATCTGGGCGTTCACTGGCCCTCAGACGTTGCGGCGGGCTGGCTGGCAGGCGCAACCTGGGCGCTTATGTCGTGGCTGGTGTACCACCAGTTCCGGAAAGCGATACGCCGGCGCGCAGCGGGATCGGGTCTCTGACCGATTGGCTCAGACGCAATTCCCCCGTCGGCTTGTCGGGCAATGGCGGTGGAAGGCTCTGCGATATACTCAGGTGACAGTCTTTTGAGAGCATCCCATGTCATCTTCGGACAAATCACCCGCCAACTGGCAGGACTACACCTCGGCCATTCTCAGTGGCTTCCTTGGGGAGTGGCTGCATCAGCGCCGCAATCCCATGGCCAGCGCCATGGAGCTTCGATTTGAAGATCAGGTGCTTAGTCCGGCATCGCCAGACATCACGCCGGAACAGGCTCGCCCGACGATCATTCTGCTGATCCACGGCCTCACCGAACTCGAAACCATCTTCGACTATCCGGGCCGACCCGGTGAAAACTATGGCACCGAGCTGGCCGCTCATATGGACGCCACGCCTCTGCGACTGCGCTACAACACAGGACGCCATATCAGCAGCAACGGTGATGAGCTCGACCAGGCGCTTGAGCAGTTGCTGGCCAACTGGCCAGTGGCTGTGGAAAAACTGATCCTGATTGGCCACAGCATGGGCGGACTTGTGACTCGCAGTGCCTGCCACCACGCCCAACAGCATCAGTCGGCATGGATCAGCAAACTTAGTGCCTGCGTCTATATTGGCTCGCCGCATGAAGGCTCCTGGTTAGCCAAAGCCGCTCACAAAACCGCTGACGTCATGGGCCGCGCCCCACGGGATTATCTGCGGGCAGTCTCGGACTTTCTTAACATCCGCAGTCCGGGCATTCATGATCTCACCGAGGGCGATATCTACCCGGACCGGGAGGATTTCCAGCAGCCGCCACTGATTGACGGCGTTCGTCACTATGCTATTGCTGGGCTGCTGGCAGCCCAGTCCGGACATCCCATCAATATCCTGTTCGGCGACGCCTTAGTCCAGGAGAGCAGTGCCACCGGAGCCAACCAGAAAGCCTGGGCTCTGACGGATACCGCAACCTTTCCGAACATCGATCACATCCGGCTGACGCATCATCCGGATATTTACCAAAAATTGCAGGAGTGGCTGGTATGACGGATCAGAACCCATCAAAAAACAGTCGCTGGTGGCGGGGTTTTCTGGACTTTGCGACGGAAAGCACCGCGGTCGTCGCGGAAAGGCTGGAAAAGGTTCATCTTTCTATCGCCGATGAAGCCTTTGATATTCTCGAAAAAGTGCCCTCGACACGCCACACCAGCGAAACCGTGCGAGAGATTCACCACGGTATTTCTCGGATCTCTTACCAGTCAGTGGCTTTCAGTGCTCGCTTCCTCAACAGCCTGGTGAAACCGAAGCAGGAACCTCTGGCCCTGCCTGCACCCGACAATGTGAAGACTGACGATCACTGAGACTGAGCCAGATTCATTAAACAGGGCAGGGAACCTCAGTGTCCCGCCGGACCGATCATCAGCGCAATGATGCCGGTGACGACAATCACTCCCCCCGCCGCTACCGTCTCCAGAACAATTGATCGAGACAAGACGGCGACATTTCCCGGTCTGCGCAGGTTGGGAACAATCTGGAACTTGTGGCGGGCCGCCAGGAGAAGCATCGCCGCTACCAGAGCTGCCTTCGCCGTCAGCCAGTAACCATAGGCGTTCGCGTAAAACGTCTCCCACCCCGCCAGCAGGTAGGCGAGGCTCAATCCACACAGAACGGCAGTGGATACCGCGGACAATGCCTTCCGGCCAAACGAGTCCATAATCGGTCGGGACCGCTCCGGCTCAAGATGCCGATTGACCAGCCACAGCGGGTAAAGCCAGGCCAGCCACCAACCGACCAGCGCCACATGCACAGCGAGTAACGCTGTCGCGAGTAGACGCTCATCACCTTCCAGCAGCCGAGTATGCCCCGTGTGGCTGAATGACAGCGCGAGCAGACCGATACCCACCAAGCCCGTGAGATCGACAAGCCAGCCAGGGACTCGGAATAAGGCCAGTAGTGCCGCAGCCAGCAGCGTCAGGAATCCGCAGCAGCGCCACATTGCCGCGTCGCCCACACCGGACTGCCAGAGCAGTTCCAGCATGAATGGGTCCGTCATGCCCAGCAGACCGTTTTCGGCGAACGATCCGGTCCGGATCAGAAAGTGCCCAGCCTGCATCACCAGGCCCAGCCCCAGACCAATCCAGAGATAGCGCGTCAGCGCGGGTCGAAGGGACGGATTGGCCTGTGCCAGCGACCGACAGACTGTGCCGCCAATCGCCATGATCATCGCCAGATACAGCAGCCAGCGCGACCCCAGCGTCAGGATTTCCCATTCAGTCATCGAGCGGCTTTCAGCTTCGGCTTAATGCTGCATGAAACCGAAAGAGCCTTTCATCTTGTGACCGTCATCGCCCATCGCCATCCAGTTGACGGTGTAGGTGTCTGGTTTGAGGTTAGGAACCGGCACAGAGAACGAGGCGGATGGCTCCATAACCGGTTTGAAATCCAGCGACACGGGCTTATTGGATGAACTGACCAAACGTACGTTGACCAGCTTCACCGGAGCACCAAATTCCAGCGTCACGGATTGCACTGGCTGCATGACCATAGCGCCGCTCTCCGGCTGGCTGCTGACCAGATCGGTGTGAGCCTGGGCTGCCGTGGCGACGGAAAGGGCCAGGGCAGCCGTGATCAGAGCAGAGCGTGCAAACTGTTTCATATCAGTTCCTTTCAGGGTTGATTCGTCGGTTCAGGATTTTCGACAGTCATCAATCGGCTAAGTTGCTCCGGTGACATCCGCTTCAGAGTCTGACGCCGCCAGAGGTAGTAGATCGCCGGTAGCACCAGCAGTGTGAGCACGACCGCACTGGCCATGCCGCCCACCATGGGTGCCGCAATCCGGCTCATCACTTCCGAACCGGTGCCTGTGGCGTAGAGGATAGGCAGCAGACCGGCAATAATCGACCCTGCGGTCATCATCACCGGCCGAACCCGCATGCCGGCGCCGCTCATAACGGCCTCCCGCAAGCGATCGACCGAAGGCACCTGGCGTTCTCTAGCCCCGTCTTCCAGCAGTTGCTGCCACGCCAGGTTCAGGTAAACCAGCATAATGACCCCAATCTCGACCGCAACACCCGCCAGTGCAATAAAGCCGACGCCTACCGCGACCGAGAAATTGAAGCCCTGCCAGAGCATGAGCCAGATACTGCCGACCATCGCCAGTGGCAGGGTACCCATGATAATGGCCACCTCGGCAAAGCTCCGGAAGTTGAGATACAGCAGCACGATGATCAAGGCCAGCGTCAGCGGTACGACGACACTCAACTTTTCCTTGGCCCGTTGCAGATATTCATACTGACCAGACCAGTTAACCGAATAGCCGGCGGGCAGCTCCAGCTCCTGCGCCACGACTTCCTGGGCCCGAGCCACGTAGCTGCCCAGATCCACTCCGTCGATATCGACGAAGGTCCAGCCGTTGAGACGGGCATTTTCGCTCTTGATGCCCGGCGGTCCGTCCTCGACGCCGATGTCTGCCACGTCGCCCAAGGCGATGCGCTCACCGGAGGGCGTGACGACGGGCAACAGTGCCAGCCGGTCCGGCGAATCCCGGTACTCCTGAGGATAGCGCACGTTCACCGGGTAGCGCTCCAGGCCTTCCACCGTCTGGGTGACGTTCATTCCCCCGATGGCGCTGGCAATGACCTGCTGGACATCAGCGATATTCAAGCCGTAGCGGGCCGCCTGCTCGCGACGAATGTCCACTTTGATGTAACGCCCGCCAGCCACTCGTTCCGAGTAGACCGATGCCGTGCCCGGTACGTCGGCCAGAATCGTCTCCAGTTGCTGGCCAATCTTCTGAATCTCGCCAAGGTCCGGCCCTGCCACTTTGATACCCACGGGCGTTTTGATGCCTGTTGCCAGCATGTCGATGCGGGTTTTGATGGGCATGACCCAGGCGTTGGTCACGCCCGGTAGTTTCACCAGGGAGTCCAGCTCCTGCTTCAGACCCTCGGTGGTCATGCCTTCACGCCATTCACTGCGCGGCTTGAGCTGGATGAATGTCTCCAGCATCGTCAGCGGAGCCGGATCGGTCGCGGTTTCCGCTCGCCCGACTTTACCGAACACGCTCTCCACTTCAGGCACCGTCGCAATCAGGCGATCAGTCTGCTGCAGCAACTGCCGCGCCTGACCGATGGAGATGCCCGGGTAGGTGGTGGGCATATACATCAGGTCGCCTTCATCGAGACTGGGAATAAATTCACTGCCAATCCGATCCAGAGGCCAGACGCCCAGGGCCACCACGATAACAGCACTCACGAGTGTGGACTTCGGGAATCGCAGCACACCCCGCAAAGCTGGCATGTAGACTGCGGTCAGCAACCGGTTCACCGGGTTCCGGTGCTCCGGCAGAATTCGGCCACGGACGAAATACCCCATCAGGACCGGTACCAGCGTCACCGCCAGCCCTGCCGCCGCAGCCATGGCATAGGTCTTGGTGAAGGCCAGAGGCGAGAACATTCGCCCTTCTTGCGCTTCGAGCGTGAATACCGGAAGAAAGCTGACCGTTATGATCATCAGACTGAAGAACAGGGCCGGCCCCACTTCGCTGGCCGATTTTGCCACCAACTGCCAGCGATTCTCCGGCGTGATAGGCGTTCGCTCCAGATGCTTGTGGAAGTTTTCAATCATGACGATGGCGCCATCAATCATCGCCCCGATGGCGATGGCTATGCCACCCAGTGACATGATGTTGGCGTTCAGGCCCTGCAGGTGCATAACACCGAATGCCGCCAGTATCCCCACCGGCAGGCTGATCACCACCACCAGCGAGGATCGCAGGTGAAACAGGAACAGCATGCAGACCACGGCGACCACCAGAAATTCTTCTGCCAGCTTGGTCCAGAGGTTCTCTACCGCTCGTTCGATCAGACCCGAGCGATCGTAAACGGTGACAATTTCAACGCCTTCCGGCAAACCGGCCTTTAATGACGCGAGCTTGGCTTTAACCCCCTCGATCACCTCCTGGGCATTTTCGCCAAAACGCATGACCACTATTCCGCCGGTGACTTCGCCTTCACCGTTAAGATCCGCCACACCCCGACGCATCTGGGGCCCGGTACTGATCTGCGCCACATCCTTAAGCGTCAGAGGCACACCATTGTCATAAACACCCAGCGGTATGGCCTGCAGGTCTTCGATGCCCTGGATGTACCCTGTTGCCCGGACCATGTATTCCGCTTCCGCCAGCTCCACCACCGAGGCACCGACCTCCTGGTTGCCTCTGCGGATAGCATTCTGGACATGACTGAGGGGCATATTTAGCGCCCGTAGCTTCTCAGGGTCGACCTGAACCTGGTACTGGCGCACCATGCCGCCCACCGTTGCTACCTCAGAGACGCCCGGAACCGTTTGCAGCTCGTAGCGCAGGAACCAGTCCTGCAGTGATCGAAGCTGGGCGAGATCGTGCTGGCCAGTGCGGTCCTGCAACGCATACAGATACACCCAGCCTACACCAGTCGCATCTGGCCCCAGTTGGGGCCGGGCATTTTCCGGCAGTGTGGGTGCAACCTGGGACAGATATTCCAGTACCCGGCTGCGAGCCCAGTACAGGTCGGTATCCTCATCAAAAATGACGTAGACATAGGAGTCACCAAAGAACGAGTAACCGCGCACGGTCACCGCTCCCGGCACTGACAGCATGGCGGTGGTGAGCGGATAGGTGACCTGATCCTGCACCACCTGAGGTGCCTGACCCGGGTAGCTGGTTTTGACGATGACCTGGACATCGGAAAGGTCTGGCAGCGCGTCAATAGGGGTGCGCTGCAGCGACCAGCCGCCCCAGCCCACCAGAACCAGCGTCGCCAGCAGGACGAAAAAGCGATTATGGATCGACCAGTGAATTATCGCGGCAATCATGGCGCTTCCTTACCCTGGCCCGACATGCTGTCATGACCCATGGATGAGTGGTCCATGGTGCTGTGGTCCATAGCGCCGTGATCCATACCACTATGGTCCATCCCTCCCTGGTTCATTCCCTCATGGTTCATTGCATCATGATTCATGGTGCTGTGATCCATGCTGCCTTCACCCATCGACGAGTGATCCATACCCGAATGATTCATGCCTTCCATGTTGTGACCGCTGTGGTCCATGGGTGCGCTGGCATCGTCTGCGTAGAGATCGCGGATCTGATAACCCCCGGCTTCGAGCTTTTCTATCTCGATATGACCTCGGCTGCCCGGTTCGATGCCTGAGGCGTCCGCGAATTCGTAAAGCGGCAGGTCCATTCGCATGGCCGGCCAGTTCCACTCCGGAATCGGGGGATGTTCTACGTTGACGGTGGCACCATCATCGCTCACCGAGTGAATCGTTGCTTCGACCCAGACTCGGGTAGCCGGCTCACCGGCTTCGCCAGATTCTTCGGCCACATGCATGCGGCGGAAGTCGGAGGTCTTGCTGGATTCAGAATCCAGCAGGAACTGAGCAGAGGTCACCACCTCTTCGCCAGCGCTCAGACCTTCGAGAACTTCGATTCGATCCTCACTGCGCTGACCGGTGCGGACGTTGACCGATTTGAAGTGACCATCGCCCAGCGCCAGTACCGCACGATCACTGCGAAAGCCGGGAATGAGGGCTTCGCGGGGTATGCTCAGCACCGGTTCATCACTGCCCGCATGAATCGCCACCGCCGCAAACATGTTGGGCTTGAGGGCGCCCTCAGGATTGGGGAAGCGCATGCGCACCCTCAGGGTCCGGGTTTTCGGATCGAGCGTGGGATAAACGTAGTCGACCGTCCCTTCCCACTCTTCCCCCGGCAGATAATCCAGAGTCATGGTCACGGGAAGCCCGGTGCTGACCAGCGCCGCCTGTCGCTCGAACACCTCGGCTTCCACCCACACTTCATCCAGTCCGCCGATGGACATCAGCGTCATGCCCGGCTTGATAAACAGCCCTTCACGCAAGGTGAAATCGTCTACCACGCCGCTGGCCGGCGCATAGAATGTGACCGTTTGCCGGCTGCGCCGCTCGGACTTGAGTCGCGCGATGGTCCGGTCCGAAACATTCAACGAACGCAGACGCGATTCAGCAGCCTGAGAGAGCCGTCGATCGCCTCGAGAAAGCGCAAACACCAGCTCTTCCTGCGCATTCACCAGCTCTGGAGAATAAAGTTCGTAAAGCGGCTGACCCTTCTCGACGGCTTCGCCGGCGGCTTGAACGTAAATCTTTTCAACCCAGCCCTCTACGCGAGGATGCAGATGGACAATCTGATCCTGATCATACTGCACGTAGCCAACGGTCCGGATATCCACCGTCATCGGCTGCTCGCTGACCTGAGCGGTCCGCACCCCCAGGTTATTCACCACCTCTGGTGAGATGGAGATAGTGCCTGGGCCCTCATCCGGCCCACCGCTCTGTCCTTCCTCGTAGACCGGTATCAGATCCATACCCATCGGCGATTTACCCGGCTGATCGCGACGGTAATTGGGGTCCATCGGTGCGACCCAGTAAAGCGGCTGGGGTTCTCCCTCACCCTGAGCACTGGCGCTCGTGGCACCCGGACTGAGCCAGAACATCGCACCTGCGCCAATCGCCACACCCAGAACCAGGCCGACGGTTACTGTAATAACACCTTTCATGACCGTTCCTCCGCATCAAGCGTCTGTGTGTTCGCCGGGTGTGCTTGAGCCTGCAGATAGTCCAGTTGCGCCTCAATGCGCAAGGCATCAGCGGTCAGTTCAATAACCATCAGGCGGGCATTCAGCTCCGCGATCCGACCTCGCACCACGTCAGTGAAGGTGCCGGTATCGCGGGTATAGCCATTGAGCGCTGCTGTGGTGGATTCCTCGATTTGCGGCAGCAGGCGATCACGATACAGATCCAGACGCTCCAGAGTCCGCTGATAGCGGCTGACCCCGGTCGCCCAGGCGCCCTGCATCTGACGCAGCTGCAGCAGCCTTTCGGTGCGTACCGATTCGGCTTCTGACTGCGCCGCTTTGACTTCGCTGTCGTTGCGGGAGCGACTGAAAAGGGGGACTTCCATGGTCACGCCCACCGTCAGGAAGTCTGGCCGATCCCGACCCATGGGGTCATCGCCGCGGAAACCGTAACCTGCGCTGAGCCCCCAAGCCGGCTCATAGTTCTGCCGCGCGAGGTCAGCATCGGTGCGGGCCAGCGACTCTTTCTGCTCGTTCAGGCGAATCATGGGATGGGCGAGGAACGTCTCGAAGGTCTGCTCAGCCTGCGGCACCGAAGTCAGCTCTGGCGGTGCCTCTGCGAGAGTAATGGCGAGCGGACTGATCGAATTGCCGGGCTCCGCAGCCGCCAGCCACTGGGCCAGTTCACTGCGGGACTGGTCATACTTGATCTGTAGCTGCGCGACCCGGTCATCCAGGCGGGTCAGCTCCAGTTCGGCGCTGATAATGTCCTGCTGACGCGTCATACCGTAGGCTGAACGATAGCTGGACGTCGCCACATCACCGAGCTGTTGGAACAGCACCCGATTCTCGGCGATCAGCGCCAGACTCTGCTGAGCCTGCCAGGCATCTGCCCACAACTGGCTGACTTCCTTACGTACCTGTGCCCGCCGCTCGGCACGCATCAGCGGCTGCTGAGCTGCCTGCTCTTCAAACCGGCGACGTTTTAGCGCCCGAGTGTCGCCACGGGGAAACATCTGACTGGCGGAAACCTGTACCTGAGTCATCGGCTCCTGACCGAAATCAAAGGTATCGACGGGCAGGTTGGCCACCGCCAGACTAAGGCGGGGGTCGGGTAGCTCACCCGCCGCCTGGCTCATAGCCAGTCCCGACTGCTCTTTAAGATTACTGGCCTGAATCCAGGGATCTGCCTGCAAAGCGCGACGCACCGCTTCGTCCTGAGTCAGCTCTGCGCCAATAGTCTCCAGCGAACCGACCAGGCAGGCTACGATCACGCAAGTTCCACCAACACGCATCCGGTGCCGGCAAAAAACAGGTTTGGACAACATTGAGACACCATCTCTAGGGAGTGCTAAAGGGGAGCGCTAAAAGCAATACGGTCCCTCTTATCAACAGACTGATCTGGCATCGCTGGGCAGGAGAAGCCGACGCGAAGAGATCCTGAAACGGAGAGGTATCAGCCCAGCCGTGGCGGCTGGTAGGGAGGGGAGGCTTCGGTGGAAATCAGGCGGAACACCTGCTCGTTAGGGGGGACACCCCGATACTCCGCCAGCAGCAGAGGCAAAACCGCCACGAGGCCGGAAGCAGAGAAGCAATGATCGGCACAGCTCTTTGCAGACATGTCGCAACCGGAGTGGCCTGCTGTCATAGCGAGATCGCAGTCAGTCGAAACAGGGAGATCGGAGGAGGATGCCCCACCGACACTGACGTCCATCATGCCCATACCATGATGCATCACATGGTTTTGCTGCGGACGCGAATCCTTCATCTGCGAGGAATGGGCGGGCTGGATTGAAGTCATCCCACAATCACGTCCCGTCACCGCCGCAGGAGCACCAGACGCACTAGCGCTCGCAGCTGCAGAAAGCAGCAGACTGGCGCAAAAAGCCAGTAACGTCACCAGTGATTGGAAGCGCCGGAGCGACATGAACGGGTATCCTGAAACAGGTTTGAGTCCTGAGCCTAACCTGAGGGCCGCATCCAGACAAGTCAGTGACTTCTGAAATGACGATGATTTCCGATCTGGAAAGCGCCGTCAGCGAACGATCCAGGTTCGCCTCAGCGTCAGCGCTTCGGGATCAAATTTGTAGACACTGATTCCACCACCGGTGGCATGAGCCATCACCAGCGTCCCGGACTCGGGCGATGAAGCGATAGTTTGAAGGCGGCTATATTGGGAGCCATAGGTGACCAGTTTGGGGTATTCGCCCAGCTCAAAATACTTGATCGGCCAAGGGTCGCCGACGCGGTGGAGGGTGGCGCCGTGAGAGTTTTTACCAAAGCGCAGGAAATACTCACTCCCGTGGATAAAGACAATGCCGAAAACGGAGGAATGGACTGATGCCGTCGCTGGGATGATCCCACTGCGGTCGTAGCACTCTCGCGCCCGGAGAGGATCCCAATCATCAGGGCATCCAATAAAAAGTCCTATTTTTGCTTCCCCTAGTCGGTAACGCTCCCCATCGGGTAGCGACCAACTGAAGGCGGCGCTGTTCTCTCCGCCTGCGATTGCCCATCGCCCATCCGGGCTGATTTCGCCGTAAGTTTTGTAGCGGTTGCCCTCTAGGTCACGCACCGGCTTGAGGGTATCGAGGTTCCACAGAATTACACCACCGAATCGGGAAAATCGATCCGGATCATCTACCGGCTTGTATTCTTCTATGGGATGCCTGTGCTCTATGGGCAGCCCTGCAGATAAAAGCCATTCTGCCTGTTGGTCCATGGAAAGATTAAGTAACTTACCGCTACCAGCGAAGCTTGGACCGGCGCCACCGCGCTTGAGCGGCCTCATCGTATCCCCGAAACCAACGTAGAGATCCCATCTATTATTAGATGCAACGTAGGTTCGGAGGTCGCTGCTAATCAAATGCCCGTAAGTCGGGAAATGATTGAATGAGAGTAAATCTCGACCGTCCAGGGAGGTAACACGAACCGTGTTTTGCAGGTCCTGCCATAGAAAGGCCTCACTCTCCGGGACGAAGTAGGCGCTATAGATATTGGCGCTGTTCGACACAACCTCAACACTTTTTTTATCTATATCCCACAGAAGTAGACTCTTACCGAGATGTGAAGTAATCACGTAACGGCCATCTGTAGAGATACTGACCATCATCGCTTGCTCTTGTCCGATCGGGAAAAGCCAGTTCAACGGTGCCTGAGCGCAACCAGTAACTGCTAGACCAATACTTATTATTACCAAGCGTGCGAATCTAGCCAAAACAAGCTCAATACCGCCCAAAACTTGAGTTCTCCTGCAAATTTAAAATGACCCCTTCGAAGTACGATTTTTCCAGAATCTTCTCGGTCGGAATTTTCATATCTGAATGGCCGAAAAGCCATTTAGTTTGGTTGATCTCATCCAATCGCTTTTTGTCATAGAGAGAACGAATGGTTTCGTCGTAGGAAACCGGCGCATCAATATTGCCAACCTCCTCCAACCCGACATACCCCAAAGCCGGTCTCGGATTCACCTCAGGCAACCAGTCCATCTTCTGCAACGCATCCAGCTTTTTAATAAACCAGTCGACTCGCTGTTCACTCACCACACCATAGTGCTGCAAAGGCGATAGCAGGTTGTACTGAGGCAAGGGTTTGCTTTCGTTAAAACACCTTGTGATCTCTGGGCCCAGTTCGCGGGCTTCGCGCATGAGATCGGCACGCAGGCGCGGCAGGTCCAGTTGCAGGTCGGGAACGGTAATCCGTTCGCCTCTGCGCATTATCTGCTTTTGGCCCCAGACCGACGCATACCGGTCAAAGCGCTTTTGCATCGAAGGCCGCAGACCGTTGTCGATCATGGGCGGAAATACCCACCATTTCTTTGGATAAGCCCCGCCGTGAAGCCAGTGGCCCAGCACATCGTCACCTCTGGAGTGCAGCGCCACAATTTTGTTGGCAGCGACATAGGCTTTGGGGAAGATCTCCATCCCAATGGGATCGGTGGCCTGGTCGTCGTTGGCAGACAGGGCGTTGTCGGCGACCGCGGGCTGCCATAGAAAGACGTTGTCGACGCATTCTTTGCGGCCAAAGCTGCCAAGAATGTTCATTGCACTGAGGCCCACCCGGGCACCGAGCGAGTGGGTAATGAGATTCACGCGGATGCCGGCGTCCGCAAGCTGCTGTATCAGGGTCACCAAGCGTCTGCCACTGGCCATGGCTGCCAGTTCCGCCTGCATAAAGTCCAGCACGCTCTCGTCCCCGGGCCAGGCTACCTGAATGATTCGACTGTAGGGCGTCCAGTTTCTACCGTCGAATCCCGCCGCCCGATTGAGCCAGTACTCCATGGCCGCGCCCCAGCCATGGGCCCCGCTGCCACCAAGGCGGTCGTCACGGAAGCGGTGGAGCGAATCCTTCAGATAGTGGTCCGGATTTTCAAAAACCGTAGCCGTCTCATTAAAAAACTCGGCCTTCAGAGCCCCCTGTTCTAGAGGATCTGCCCGCCGGGCTGACTGTCCGGCTCGCGGGTAGGTGCCGTAATCCAGTGATTTCAGAAAACGGCCATGGTGGCCCAGTTCCACGTTGTAGCCGTGGACGAAAATCAGAGCGTTGTTGCCGTTGGCTTTGAAATACTGAATCTGGGCCTCGCTGAGACGATCGCCCTCTTCGCTGGCAGGTTCACGCAGATTGATGATCACTGGCGGCGGCAAATGGACGGCTGTGACGTTCTGTTCCTGCTGATTAAGCGGAATTCGCTTTGGCTCTCGCAGCGGATCACCCGGCGCAAAATGCTGACTCTCTGCATCTCCGGTCAGGCTAATCAAATGCTGACCCAGATCTCGCGTAGTGCTGTTGTAGGCCAGTGATGGCTCCGGTGGCAGATCTTCGTAGACCTCGATGTTGTCCTGTATCTGGTCTGGTCGAAGGGCATTACCGGCCAGGGACAACAGGGTGGCCGTTGCGGGAATCACGGGCCGGTCCAAAGTATCCACGTGGCGGATGCGCAGCGTTACGGGAGACGCCTGACAAGGCAGCGCCGCCGGATTAGCCAGAGGCGTCAATCGGGGTTTGAAGGGTAACTGAATAACGGAAGTGCTCATATCAGCGGGCCCCAGCATCACGACCAACACGCCGAAGAATAGCCAACGCTCCGGACCATTGCGTCGGGCGCGTTAGGGCCGCTGCAACTTGCTTCGAAGATGCCTGAGCATCACTCAACCCGGCTTTGCCCAGTGCGGAACAAGCGGCGACCAGATCCGCTTCTGTTCGAGCGCCCCAATCCGTGAAACACGAGAACCATCCAAGCAGGGACTTTTGGGAGAGCCCCAAGCCCTCGGCGATCGACAGAGCCAACAGTTCGAGGCGACGCTGCTGAATCAACGCGAGGTTGCTCTGGTTCAACTCGAGGATGCTCGGCACGTTCGACGGGTCCACTACGTCGGGCATCGCCGTCACCTGGAAAAAACGACCGGCCACACAGCCTTCCACCCGGCGCAGCGGGCCCAGAAGACGATTATGCTGGCTTGGCGAAAGGGAGTTCTTCAGAAAAAACCAGGTTCTGGGGTCGGCATACCGAAACAGCGCCTCGCCACCTGGCCGCCGGATTTCATTGAGCGAACGGAAATGTTCTACCAGCGACGGCATAGAGAGATCGCTGTCAGCGATCAGCGCCAGCGCTTGACCCTTGAGTAGCCTTTCCGCCAGCCAGCGCTGTGTTTCTTCACAGCGAGCCCGAACGATCAACGGACCGCTGGAAACACTGTGAGCGAGGTGGGGGCCAGCGTAGGGCGAGCCGTATTCCGGGTAGCGCTCCAGGGCAAAATAAAGCCGAGTGGCTTCCGGACACAGCGCCAGATCCAGAAGGTAATGGGAGGCTTCTAACTCGAGGCGAAAGTCATGGAACGGTTTTTTCGAGCGGGGATCGGGATAACCGGTGGTATCGGGAGCACCGGAAAACTGCGCATTCATAAAGACGCTTCCATACGTGAGCTACATCAGCCGTCAGTCCTTGACGGAATTGGTCAATACTAACTCAATAGGCAGGTGAAAACAGCCCGGCAACCCGGGTGAAGGGCTTCGCCCAGGGCCTGGAGAATGTTCAGATGAGATAAACCACGCACATAAGTCCAACCCCACCCATCACGATGGTGTAGGGCAACGCCATCCAGACCATGCGTCCGTAGGATAACCGCACCAGGGGTGCGACCGCCGATGTAAGCAGAAACAGAAACGCAGCCTGGCCGTTAGGGGTCGCAACACTGGGCAGGTTGGTACCGGTGTTGATGGCGACCGCCAACTGCTCAAAATGCGCCTGACTGATAAGCCCCGCGTCCAGTGCCTGTTTAACCTCGCTGATGTACACCGTAGCCACGAAGACGTTGTCGCTGATCATTGAAAGAACGCCATTGGCGACAAAGAACCAACCCGGTTGGGACGACTCCGGCAGCGCCAGAACGCCATCAATGATGGGTGTAAAAAGATGCTGCTGATGGATGACCGCGACCACTGCGAAAAACACGACCAGCAACGCCGTAAAGGGCAATGCCTCCTGAAAGGCTCGACCAATCTGGTGTTCATCCGTGATGCCATTGAACGCTGTCGTGAGAATAATGACCAGCAGACCAATCAGACCGACCTCAGCGAGGTGGAAGGCGAGGCCGAAGATCAGGATGGCCGCCGCTATGCCCTGGACCCATAAACGGGCCCGATCCGCATCGGTGCGTTTCGCCTGTTCTGTTTTAGCAAAGTCCTGTAGCACCTTGCGAACAGGTTCGGGCAGACGGGCGCCGTAACCAAAACGTCCCGTAAGCTCCAGCAGCCAGCAGGTCATTAATCCAGCCAGCAGCACCGGCATACTCACCGGCGCTACCTCTAAAAAGAATCTACCGAATTCCCAGCCCACAACCTTGGCAATAAGAAGATTCTGGGGCTCGCCGACCATGGTCGCCACACCCCCGAGGGCCGTGCCAACCGCACCGTGCATCAGCAGGCTGCGCAAAAAAGCCCGGAACTGATCCAAATCCTTGCGGTGCAGCCCAACCAGGTCGTCATCGTCATCGTCATCATTGGCCGTACCGCTGCCATGACCCTCAGCGCTTATGACGCCGCCACCTGAGGCAACCTGGTGATACACCGAATAGAAGCCCACGGCAACGCTTATGATGACAGCGGTCACGGTAAGCGCATCGAGAAACGCGGATAAAAACGCGGCAGCTATCGAAAACAGCAACGACAGGAGCGCTTTGGAGCGAACGCCGAGCAGAATGCGCGTGAAGGCTACCAGCAGCAGGTCTTTCATGAAGTAGATGCCCGCCACCATGAACATCAGCAGCAGAATAACCGGCAGGTTCAACGCCACCTCATGATATAGAGCGTCCGGGGTCGCCAGGCCGATCAGCAAGGCTTCCACCGCCAGTAGCCCACCCGGTTGCAGGGGATAGCACTTCAGGGCCATGGCCAGGGTGAAGATGAATTCGCCCACCAACAGCCAGCCGGTGGCCATGGCCCCGAACAGGGACATAAAGATTGGATTGAGTATCAGGAAACCGACGATGGTCAGCTTGTACCAGACTGGCGAGTTGCCCAGAAAATTATCAACAAAACCCGCTGCGAGACCTCTAGCCATACTGCGTCTATTCCTTTTGCTATCGACCAGGGACGGTTCCCAGAGCGGTGACTTTCTGGGCCTATTCTACTGTCACACTCTTGGCCAGATTTCGCGGCTGATCCACATCCGTACCCTTCAGGACGGCCACATGATAGGACAGCAGCTGCAGGGGCACAGTGTAGACAATAGGCGCCGTTAGCGGATGTACCGCAGGCAGTTTCATTACGTGAACGCCGTCTTCCGGAGCCAGATGCACGTCGCTATCCGCGAAAACGAACAACTCACCGCCGCGAGCCCGGACTTCTTCAAGATTCGATTTCAGCTTTTCCAGCAGTTCATTATTTGGCGCCACGGTGACTACCGGCATGTCGGTATCGACCAGTGCCAGCGGCCCGTGTTTCAGTTCGCCTGCGGGGTAGGCTTCCGCGTGGATGTAGGAAATTTCTTTCAGTTTCAGGGCGCCCTCCAGGGCAACCGGAAAGAAGGAACCCCGACCAAGGAACAGCGCGTTGTGCCGCTCAACGAAGGCCTGGCTCAGTTCAGCGATGGCGCCGTCCAGTGCCAGAACCTGCTGCATCTGGGCAGGCATGGCATGCAACGCCTGTACGATTTCCTTTTCCTTGTCCTGGCTCATGCCGTTATGACGGGCCAACGCGACGGTGAACATCAGCAACGCAGTAAGCTGAGTCGTAAAGGCTTTGGTTGAGGCGACGCCAATTTCAGGGCCGGCCTGAGTCATCACGACCAGGTCGCACTCACGTACCAGCGAACTGCCCGCAACGTTACAGATGGCCAGAGCCGCTCGGAACCCGGCTTCTTTAGCCTGACGGAGTGCGGCCAGGGTATCGGCGGTTTCGCCGGACTGCGAGATGCACAGGAACAGGGTGCCATCCTGAATGACATGGCGGCGATAACGGTATTCAGACGCGACTTCGACGCTACAGGGAATATTGGCCAGGTCTTCAATCCAGTACCGGGCCACCATGCCCGCGTGATAGCTTGTGCCGCAGGCGATGATCTGAACGTGGCGAATGTCGCCCAACAGTTGCGACGCTGCCGTACCGAGCGCCTGCTCCAGCACGCGAGTATCCGTGATCCGGCCTTCGAGTGTTGCATTGACGACCTTCGGCTGCTCATAGATCTCTTTGAGCATGAAATGGCGGAACTGGCCTTTTTCCGCAGCCTCAGCGCTGTGCTCATAGCGACTGACCGCTCGCTCGACCGGCTGGCCGGATTTGTCTTCGATAACAACCCGGTCCCGATAGACATCAGCCAGATCGCCTTCCTCCAGGAACACGAACCGATCAGTGACCGGCAGAAGAGCTAATTGATCGGAGGCGATAAAATGCTCGCCGATACCGACGCCAATCACCAGGGGACTGCCCTGACGGCAGACGATCAGGTGATCCGGCTCCTTCCGGTGCATCACCGCTATTGCGTAAGCGCCCCTCAGCTGGCCAATGGCTGCCTTGACCGCGGGCAACAGACTGCCGGAGGTACGGTATTCGCGGGCGATCAGGTGAACGACAACTTCGGTATCCGTTTGCGATAGGAATTCGTAGCCTTCCGCCTGCAGCTGTTCGCGCAGTTCCTGGTAGTTTTCAATGATGCCGTTATGGACGATCGCCAGATCGTCCCCAGACATATGAGGATGGGCGTTGGAGCGCGACGGGGCTCCGTGGGTGGCCCAGCGAGTGTGGGCAATGCCGAGACCACCGGCCAGGCTTTCTGTGTTGAGCATGTCCGCGAGGGCTGCCACTTTGCCGACCTCACGGGCGCGGCCAATTCCGCGCTCGGGATGGTAGATGGCAACGCCGGCAGAATCGTATCCGCGGTATTCCAGCCGGCGCAGTCCTTCAATCAGAATTCCTTCCACATCCCGCTGGGCGATAGCGCCTACGATCCCACACATAGTCAATACTCGTCTGTTTGTGTTGCGTTTTTACCGATTGGATCCGGAATCCAGTCACTGACCCGGTTTGTTCTTGGTTGGCCGCTGCCAGCCCTCAACGTTGCGCTGCCGGCCACGGGCGACGGCCAGCTCACGGGCGTCGACGTCTTTGGTGATGGTTGAGCCGGCTGCAATAGTGACATCATCTGCAAGAACGACCGGCGCCACCAGAGCCGTGTTAGAGCCGACAAATACCCGGTCGCCGATCACGGTTTTGTGTTTGTTCACACCGTCGTAGTTGCAGGTGATCGTGCCCGCGCCGACGTTCACGTCCTCGCCTAATTCGGCGTCACCCACATAGCTTAGATGATTGATCTTGCTTCCGGCGCCAACGATTGCTTTTTTGGTCTCGACAAAATTGCCCACCTTGGTCCGTGCGGCCAGAACCGTCCCGGGACGGATGCGGGCAAAGGGACCCACCGCCGATTGAGCGCCGATGGTGGCTTCTTCGACAATGCTGTGCGGGTGGATAACCGCGTCATCGGCGATTTCGGCATCGCGAATGACACAACCGGGACCGATGCGGACGCAGTTGCCCAGTCTCACCTGGCCCTCAAACACCGTATTGATGTCGATAAAGACGTCCTGACCGACGTCGACGCTACCGCGAATATCGACTCGCGCCGGATCGGCCAAAGTCGCACCCGCCGTCATCAGAACCTCCGCCTGACGCCCCTGATACCAGCGTTCCAGCTGAGCCAGCTGAATACGGTTATTAACGCCCTGAACTTCGACGGGATTCTGCGGCTGCGCCACCGCGATCTCAAGGCCTTGTCCAACGGCCATCGCGATAATATCAGTCAGGTAGTATTCGCCTTGAGCATTGTTGCTGGACAGCTTGGGCAACCACTGATGAAGATGCCGCCCCTGAACCGCCATGATGCCGGTATTCACTTCCGCAATGTTCAGTTGCTCTGCGGAGGCGTCTTTCTGTTCAACAATGCTTTGCACCCGTCCTGAGCCATCGCGGACGATTCGGCCATAGCCGTCGGGATCACTGAGCGAGACAGTCAGCAGTGCAAGCGAATCGTCGCTCAGCCCTGCCAACAGACGTTCGAGAGTTTTATCCGAGATCAGAGGCACGTCGCCGTACAGAATCAGGACGCGAGCATCTTCCGGAAGATCAGGCAAAGCCTGCGCCACTGCGTGACCCGTGCCCAGCTGTTCGCGTTGCCACACCCAGTGAATGCCGTCACCGGAGGTCGCGGACTGGACCTGATCGCCGCCGTGACCGATCACCAGATGCAGCCCCTCAGCGCCCAGTTTCCGAGCAGTAGCCATGACGTGATGGACCATCGGGGTACCGGCAATCACATGCAGTACCTTGGGTAGACGGGATTTCATCCTTGAACCCTGACCGGCAGCCAGAATGACCACATGCAAAGGTGCTGTCACGCAGGTCTCCTTATCCTGATATGTTTTATTCTAGTGGGCTAGTGATAGTAACTGAGCAAGCTTAAGTACTAGCAGATCGAGCCGCATCAACATCCTTTGATGACTGGGCTTTAACGAAAAAAGCCGCGGCCCATCCGACTCGTCCGGTAAAACCGAATAAGTGGTTGGGTCGCGGCCAAGGGGCGGAGCGCGTGCGTCCGCTCACCTTGATCAACGCATCTTGCGACGCAGCTGCTGTACCGTGCGCAACTGCGCAGCAGCTTCTGCCAGTTCAGCGGCAGCGCGGGAGAACTCAAACTCTCCCTGCTTGGCTGAAAGCGCCTTTTCAGCGGCCTTCTGGGCTTCTTCGGCGGCGGCCTCGTCAACATCCTTGGCCCGGATCGCGGTGTCCGCGAGCAGAGTAATGATGTCGGGCTGCACTTCCAGATAGCCACCGGATACGTAGAGAATCTCTTCGGATTCATCCTGCTTGACGATACGAACCGGACCCGGCTTGAGCTGAGTCAGCAAGGGCGTGTGGCCCGGAGCAATACCCAGATCACCTTCGGAACCGGCTGCGATCAGCATCGAAACCAGCCCTGAGAAAATCTTTTCCTCAGCGCTGACAACGTCACAGTGAACACTCATAGCCATTTCGGTTTCCTCCAGGGCCGGCCTGAGGCCGACCCATTCTGATCAGGGATTAACCCTTGGCCTTCATCTTTTTGGCTTTCTCGATGGCTTCTTCAATTCCGCCGCACATATAGAAAGCCTGCTCCGGCATCTCGTCGTACTCGCCGTCCAGGATACCCTTGAAGCTGGAGATCGTTTCCTTTAGGGAAACGTACTTACCGGGTGAGCCGGTGAATACTTCAGCAACGTGGAACGGCTGTGACAGGAAGCGCTCGATCTTACGGGCACGGGCAACAAGCAGTTTGTCGTCCTCGGACAGTTCGTCCATACCCAGAATCGCGATGATGTCCTTGAGTTCCTTGTAACGCTGCAGAACCGTCTGGACGCCACGAGCTACTTCGTAGTGCTCGTCACCGATAACCAGCGGATCCAACTGACGTGAAGTGGAATCAAGCGGATCGATCGCCGGATAGATACCCTTCGATGCGATATCACGGCTTAGTACCACGGTCGCGTCAAGGTGCGAGAAGGTGGTTGCCGGGGAGGGGTCAGTCAAGTCATCCGCCGGTACGTATACCGCCTGAATAGACGTGATGGAGCCATTCTTGGTCGAGGTGATCCGCTCCTGCAGCTGGCCCATCTCTTCAGCCAGCGTCGGCTGATAACCTACCGCTGAAGGCATACGACCCAGCAGTGCCGATACTTCGGTACCCGCCAGGGTGTAACGGTAGATGTTATCGACGAACAGCAGAACGTCACGACCTTCGTCGCGGAACTTTTCCGCCATGGTCAGGCCGGTCAGGGCAACCCGAAGACGGTTTCCTGGGGGTTCGTTCATCTGGCCGTAAACCATCGCGACCTTATCGAGAACGTTGGACTCCTTCATTTCGTAGTAGAAGTCGTTACCTTCCCGGGTACGCTCACCGACACCGGCGAATACAGACAGACCGGAGTGCTCTTTGGCGATGTTGTTGATCAGCTCCATCATGTTGACGGTCTTACCAACACCCGCACCACCGAACAGACCAACCTTACCACCTTTGGCGAAAGGACAGATCAGGTCGATAACCTTGATGCCGGTTTCCAGCAGGTCCGCTGACGCGGCCTGATCGGCATAGCCAGGCGCCTTACGGTGGATTCCCCAGGATTCCTCGGCACCGATTTCGCCCTGTTCGTCAATAGGACGACCCAGAACATCCATGATCCGGCCCAGTGTCTTGGTACCAACCGGTACCGAGATCGGCTTGCCAGTGTTTTCTGCTTTCAGGCCACGCTTGAGGCCTTCGGTGCTGCCCATGGCAATGGTACGTACCACCCCGTCACCCAGCTGCTGCTGGACTTCGAGAGTCGTATCACCGCCTTCAAGCAGCAGCGCGTCATACACGTTCGGGACGGCGTCACGTGGAAATTCCACGTCGATTACCGCGCCAATGATCTGAACGATGTGTCCGCTACTCATGCTCAGTTCCTCGTTATCTAAAATAAGTCAAAAGCCAGTCGATTCGTCAGTCTGTTAGACGGCAGTCGCGCCGCTGACGATTTCGGAAATTTCCTGGGTGATCGCAGCCTGGCGGGCCTTGTTGTAGGCCAGCTGCAATTCGTCGATCAGGCCACCCGCGTTATCGGTTGCCGCTTTCATGGCGATCATCCGCGCGGCCTGCTCGCAAGCCAGGTTTTCGACCACACCCTGGTAGACCTGGGACTCGATGAAGCGGGGCAGAAGACCTTCGAGGATCTCCTCAGCATCCGGTTCATAAACGTAATCCCAGGGGTGACCGGTCTTTTGTTTCTCTTCCAGTTCAATCGCCGGCAGTGGCAGAAGCTGATCGATACGCGGCTGCTGGGTCATGGTGTTAACGAACTCGTTACCCACGACATACAGACGGTCGATTTCGCCATCACGGAACTTGTCGAGCATGACCTTGACGTTGCCGATCAGCTTGTCCGAGCTGGGCTTGTCGCCCAGATGGGTCAGCGCGGCAACCACTTTTCCGCCATAGTTGCGGAAGAAGGACGCACCCTTTTGTCCGATCGCGCAGATTTCGCTGTCAACGTCCTGCTGCTTCCAGGACTTCATATCCCGGACCAGCGCCTTGAACAGGTTGACGTTGAGGCCACCACACAGACCACGGTCGGTTGAAACGACGATGTAGCCGACGCGCTTCACCGGACGATCCACCATGAACGGATGCTTGTACTGGGTATTAGCCCGTGCAATGTGTCCGATCATCTGGCGCATCTTGTCCGCGTAGGGGCGGGTGGCTTGCATCCGCTCCTGAGCACGACGCATCTTGCTCGCCGCCACCATTTCCATGGCGCTGGTGATCTTCTGCGTGCTTTTGATGCTGGAAATCTGATTTCGTATTTCTTTTCCGACGGCCATAGTTCACTGCCTTATCAAGTGGAACACCCTTGGAGTTCATCGGCCCGCCTCAAGCGGGCCGGGTCCCTTACCAGCTCTGGGTGGTCTTGAATTTCTCCAGCGCAGCTTTCAGTCCGGCAGCGATATCATCATTGAAATCGCCCTTCACGTTGATTTTGTCCAGCAGTTCTTTCTGCTCGGCGCGCATCCAGTCCAGCAACTGCGCTTCGAACTTAACTACCTTGTCCACATCAACGTCGTCCAGGAAGCCTTCGTTGGCCGCGAACAGTACCGTACCCATTTCTGCCACAGACAGCGGGCTGTACTGGTTCTGCTTCATCAGTTCGGTGACCCGCTGACCATGCTCGAGCTGCTTACGGGTCGCCTCGTCAAGATCAGAAGCAAACTGGGCAAACGCCGCCAGTTCACGATACTGGGCGAGGGCCAGACGGATGTTACCGCCGAGCTTTTTCATGATCTTGGTCTGAGCCGCACCACCAACCCGTGAAACCGAGATACCCGCGTTCATCGCCGGACGAATGCCCGAGTTGAACAGGTTGGTTTCCAGGAAGATCTGACCATCGGTAATTGAGATTACGTTGGTCGGTACGAATGCAGAAACGTCACCAGCCTGGGTCTCGATGATCGGCAGGGCGGTGAGAGAACCCGTCTGGCCTTTCACTTCGCCGTTGGTGATCTGCTCGACATAGTCGGCATTGATTCGGGAAGCACGCTCCAGCAAGCGGGAGTGCAGATAGAAAACGTCACCCGGATAAGCCTCACGACCCGGCGGACGCTTCAGCAACAGCGAGATCTGGCGATAGGCAACAGCCTGCTTACTCAGATCGTCATAGACAATCAGGGCATCTTCGCCGCGGTCACGGAAGTATTCGCCCATGGATGTACCGGCGTACGGGGCGAGGAACTGGGTGGCGGCAGGATCAGCGGCACCGGCGGCAACGACGATTGTGTGATCCATGGCGCCATGCTCTTCGAGCTTGCGCACAACCGCTGCGATGGAGGACTGCTTCTGTCCTACCGCAACGTAGATACACTTAATGCCAGTGCCTTTCTGGTTGATGATTGCGTCGATGGCGACGGCGGTCTTACCGATCTGACGGTCACCGATGATCAGCTCGCGCTGGCCACGACCCACCGGAACCATGGTATCGATCGCTTTGATACCGGTTTGCAACGGCTCATCAACCGACTGACGGGCGATAACGCCAGGTGCGACTTTTTCGATGGGAGACGTGAGGTCGGTGCCCAGCTCGCCTTTGCCATCAATGGGGTTACCCAGAGAGTCAACCACTCGACCCAGCAGTTCAGGGCCGACGGGAACTTCAAGGATACGACCGGTACAGCGAACCTTCTGTCCTTCAGCCAGACCAAGGTAGTCACCCAGGACAACCGCGCCGACAGAATCGCGCTCAAGGTTCAGAGCCATACCGAAGACGCCGGTCGAGAATTCAATCATCTCACCGTACATAACGTCGGCCAGGCCGTGGATCAGAACGATACCGTCGGAAACCGACAGGATGGTTCCTTCATTCTTTGCTTCAGCGGAGATATCAAGCTTCTCTATACGCTTCTTGATAATCTCACTGATCTCGGATGGATTCAGTTGTTGCATGCCTTTGTCCTCAAACCTTTAGCTGAAATCAGGAGCCCAGTGCATCGGCCATTCGGTGAATCTTGCCGCGGACCGAGTCATCGATAACCAGATCACCCGTGCGTACGATCACACCACCAATCAGCGACTTGTCTTCTGAGCTGGTCAGACTGACCTCGCGCTCGAGTCGCTTGGAGAGGGCCTGGGCCAGCTTCTGTTGCTGTTCTTCGGTCAGTGCGTAAGCCGCAGTGACATCGATATCAACAGTGCGCTCCAGATCAGCCCGAAACGTGTTAAACAGTTCGGCAATCGCAGGGAGGAGCGTCAGACGGCCATTTTCGGCAAGAATCAGGAGGAAATTCCGAACCGCTTCAGTTACTTCTTGCTGAGTGCAGTCGAGAATAAATTCTGCCTTGGCGGACTCCGACAGTCCTGGATTCGCGAGAAGCTCTTTTACTGTCTTGTGCGCAGCGACCTGCCCGGCGAAATTCAGTACTTCCGTCCACTGCGCCAGGGTTTTCTCATCCCGGGCGCGTTGAAAGGCTGCTTTCGCATAAGGGCGGGCCAGCGTTCTCAGTTCTGCCATGATGCACCTCGCTTAGAGTTCGGCTGCGAGCTTATCCAGCATCTCGCTGTGGGCTTTGGCATCGACAGATTTTTCGAGAATCTTCTCAGCACCGGCGACTGCCAGAGTGGCAATCTCAGCACGCAGGGCCTCACGGGCCTGATGACGCTGCTGTTCGATTTCGCTACGGGCCTGGTCGATCAGCTTTTCGCCTTCACGACGGGCATCGTCCTTTGAAGCCTCAACAATCTGATTGGCACGCTTGTTGGCCTGCTCAATCAGTGCGGCTGCCTCTTGCTTGGCTTCGCGAAGTTCCTTGGCGGCTTTTTCCTGTGCCAGCTCAAGATCCCGGGCGGCCCTATCTGAGGCTGCCAGTCCGTCTGCGATCTTTTTCTGCCGCTCCTGCAGTGCAGCCATCAAAGGCGGCCACACATATTTCATGCAGAAGACGACGAAGATAAAGAACGAGATGGCCTGGCCAATCATCGTCAGATTAATGTTCACGTCTTCACCTCTCGCCTGTCATATCGTGAAATCGTCAGTACGAGGTGCATCCAAAGACGCACCCCGGCAAACCGGCGACCCGATTAGAGCTGACCTACGAACGGGTTGGCGAAGGTGAAGAACAGGGCGATACCAACACCGATCATGGTGACGGCGTCAAGCAGACCAGCGACGATGAACATTTTGACCTGCAGCATCGGGGTCATTTCCGGCTGACGCGCAGCGCCTTCCAGGAACTTTCCGCCGAGGATGCCGAAACCAATCGCAGTACCCAGGGCACCCAGGCCGATCAGCAGCGCAACAGCAATCGCGGTCATTCCAACTACAGTTTCCATGTAAAACTCCCAGTTTCAGTTTGGTTTTCAGTTAAGGGTTCAGAAATCGTTGATTCGTTAGTGGCTGTCTTCGTGAGCCATGCTCAGATACACAATGGTCAGCATCATGAAGATGAAGGCCTGAAGCGTGATGACAAGCACGTGGAAGATCGCCCAGGGTACCGACAGGGTCCACTGCGCCCAGAAAGGCAGCAGCGCGATCAGAATGAAGATAAGTTCGCCAGCGTAGAGGTTACCGAACAGTCGCAGCGCCAGAGAGATTGGCTTGGCTATCAGGCTCACACCTTCGAGCAGCAGGTTCACCGGAACCAGCAGAATTTTGAGGAACAGATTGTCTGAGGAGAACGGGTGCAGGGTCAGTTCACCCAGGAAACCGCCGACACCTTTCACTTTGATGCTGTAGTAAAGGATCAGGAAGAATACGGAGAGCGACAGCCCGAAGGTAATGTTAACGTCGGTACTCGGCACGACTTTCATGTATTCAACGCCGAACGCATGGAACAGCTGCGGCAGGAAATCTACCGGCACCAGATCCATGAGGTTCATCAGGAAGATCCAGCAGAAAATGGTCAGCGACAGAGGTGCGATAACCTTGTTTTTGCCGTGGAATGTTTCCTTGATGCTGGTGTCGACGAACTCCACCATGATTTCCACAAAGTTCTGAAGACCGCCAGGGATACCGCTGGTCGCCCGCTTGGCAGCAAGACGGAACAGGAACAGGAAGATGAGACCGAGGAAGACTGACCAGCCGAGCGTATCGACATGAACCGCCCAGAATCCCATATCAGACGCTTCTGTGGCGTTGTGGGCGAAGGTCCAGGTGGATTCGTTCAGAACGGTGCCGTTGGCCCGCTCATAACCGGCGGGTAACTCTCCATAGGTCAGATTTTGCAGGTGGTGACGGATGTATTCCGAAGCGTTAGCAGCTGCCATAGCGTTCTCTCGGTCCTGTTAGCTTTGCTGCGGTCGGCCAGACGTTATCACTGGTGTGAACCAGTTCGTGACCAACATGATCGCAAACGTTGTAAAAAGGGCCACTATGTCGAGTGGCTGAATCCATTTGAACACCGCCGCGAAAAGGACGGCGCACAGAATGAGTTTCACAGACTCACCCTGATAAAAAGCGCTCATGATCTTCTTTGCCGAGCGGGCGCCGCTGTAGCGAAACGCCCGCAGGACGAAATACATGTTTGGAATCAGAAAAATCAGCCCACCGAGCAGGGCGGAAAAGCCTGCAACCTGGCTCCTTAACGCAAATGCCAGCGAAATGAACACAACCACGCCACTTTGCAAAAAAAACCACCGTATAAGCGGTGGGCGGCGTATCGTCTGCTGGTCAGGAAGAGCCATCGGCGCCTCTTGAACCGGTTTATGTCTCTATTAAACCGGTTACGGATCGTAACAAATTAAGCGCCCGGAATTATAAGTGGTCGCTGTTCGTGAATCAACCAAAACCGGGCTGTTTCAGGCACCGCTAGGGTGCACGATCCGGCGGCTATTGAATATGGCCCAAAATACCGTCGAGCTCGTCAAGACTGCTGTATTCAATCACCAGTTTGCCGCGCCCTTTGCGACCATGATCGATTGAAACGCGAGCGCCCAGTTTATCAGCGAGATCGTCCTGAAGGCGGCGTATATTGGGGTCGAGCGAGGGCTTGCGAACCGGCTTTTGCTGCGACTCTTCCTGTAGCCGGCGTACCAGTGCTTCGGTCTGCCTGACAGACAGCGCCTTGGCCACCACCATGTTGGCCGCCTGCGCCTGCAGCTCAGGTGGCAAAGTGAGCATGGCTCTGCCGTGCCCCATCTCCAGATCTCCATGTTCCAGCATGGTGCGAACTTCTTCGGTCAGGCCGGTCAGCCGGAGTAAATTGGTAATCGTCGTCCGGGATTTACCCACCGCTTCGGCCACCTGCGCCTGGGTCAGGCCAAACTCGTTCTGTAGACGCTGGAGAGCAAAGGCTTCCTCGATGGGATTGAGGTTCTCGCGCTGGATGTTCTCGATCAGCGCCATGGCGATGGTCGCCTCGTCGGACACATCGCGGATAATCGCAGGAATGGAGTCGAGGCCAGCAATCTGGGTGGCGCGCCAGCGACGTTCACCGGCAATCAATTCGTACTGGCCCGGTTGGTCCGGGAGAACACGCAGCACGACCGGCTGCATCACGCCCTGCTGGCGAATGGAATCGGCCAGCTCCTGCAGGGCCGCAGGATCCATGTCACGACGGGGCTGGTAGCGGCCGCGCTGGATGAGGTCAACGGGTACGTCCTTGAGTACGCCATCCTGCCTGAGAGCATCCTGCTCTTCTTTGGCTGGCGCTTTTGAGCCTTCGAGTAAAGCCGACAGGCTCCGATTTCCCAATCCCCGTTTTTTTGCCGCCATGATTACCCTGGTATTCGAGAAGTTGACCAGCGGCCTATCTTACACGGCTGCCGCCTTGGATGTCTTGAACGATCCGTGCCGGCGGACCATCTCACCGGCGACCGCGAGGTAGGCAATGGCACCTTTTGAGGAACGATCGTACTTCAGGGCTGGCAGACCGTAGCTGGGCGCTTCCGCAAGGCGGACATTGCGCGGAATCACTGCTCGGTAAACACGATCTCCGAAGTGTTCGCTCAACTGGCCAGAAACGTCTCGGGTCAGGCTGTTCCGTGGGTCGTACATCGTGCGCAGAATGCCTTCGACGGCCAGGTCCGGATTCACCGTTTCCTTGATCTGTTCGATGGTATTCATCAAGGCAGCCAGACCTTCAAGCGCGTAGTACTCGCACTGCATGGGTATCAGGACACTGCCGGCTGCGGAGAGCGCGTTAACCGTGAGAAGGTTGAGAGACGGCGGACAGTCGATCAGCACGTAATCATAGCGATCGGCGACAGACGCAATCGCCTTGCGCAGCCGGTGCTCACGGCCAATTTCGTTCATCAGTTCGACTTCTGCTGCGGTGAGATCGCCGTTCGCGGGCAGCAGATCATAGCCGGCTTCGGTCGCAGGACAGATCGCCTCGGCCGCTTCGGCACGCTTGGTCAGCACTTCATAGCCCGAGAGCTCAAGCTCATACTTGTCGATACCGCTTCCCATGGTGGCATTACCCTGGGGATCCAGATCGACCAGTAATACCCGGCGCTTGGTCGCAGCCAGCGAAGCCGCAAGGTTGACGCAGGTGGTGGTCTTGCCGACTCCGCCTTTCTGATTGGTGACGGCGATCACTCGCGCCATAACAGATCTCCTGTTGGGTATTCTTGCCGGTATGACTCTGGCCACTTTACTCGGACGGGGAATCTCAGTGGAACATCTTTCGTATTCAGAAGGGTCGGGCTCTGGTTAACAAACAACTGGGGCCCGCGGGAGCTCGCTGAACGAACGCCAATCAGCGAGGAGTACGCTCGACCAGTAACAGATGACGTTCGCCATCGCTGCCGGGAACCTGCAGCCGATGCTCCTCGCGCACCTGCCAACCCGATGGCAGGTCATCAATCTCTTCCTGCGGATATTGGCCCTTCATGGCCAGAAACTCTCCGTCTTCAGCAAGCAGATGATCGCACCACTGCACCAGATTCGCCAGGGCAGTAAACGCCCGGCTTGTGACCTGGCGATAGTAACCCTTGAGTGGCACATCTTCAGCACGTCCCTGCACGACGGTGACGTTACCGAGGCCCAGCTCAAGCACACACTGAGTCAAAAACCGGGTTTTCTTACTGTTGGAGTCTACCATGACCACGGTCATATCCGGACGAGCGATCGCCAACGGAATACCCGGCAGGCCGCCGCCGGAACCAACATCGAGCAGATTGTCAGTGCTCACCCAGGGAAGAATACTGAGGCTGTCGAGAAGCTGTCGCGATACCATGACTTCAGGGTCGCGCACGGCCGTCAAATTGTAGGCACCGTTCCATTTCTGCAACAGGCCGAGATAGGCCAGCAGTGATTGCTGGCGCGGCTCGTCCAGCGCGATGCCCTGCTGCTCGAGCCCTTCGCGCAGTTGCGCTTTCCAGATATCAGGAATGGCCACCCAAACCTCCGGATCAGGCAGACTGCTTACGCAGCAGATCGCGCTTTTTCAGATGAATCAGCAACTGGGAAACGGCAGCCGGGGTGACTCCCTGAATCCGCGATGCCTGAGCAATCGTTTCGGGTCGCACGGCTTTGAGTTTCTGTTTGATCTCGTTGGACAGACCGCCCACCTGATCAAAGTCCAGATCCAGCGGCAGAGCCGTCTCTTCGTTGCGACGCAGTCGTTCGATTTCGTCGCTCTGGCGGGAAATGTAACCCTCGTACTTGATTTCAATTTCCACCTGCGCGGCGACCGCTTCATCGTCGGCCTGTTGCTGACCAATTTCGGCGATCTGGCTGTAGATGATTTCAGGACGGCGCAGCAACTCAGCAAGCGTGTGGTCCCGTTGCATGGGCTGCCTCAGAAACTGGTTTGCAGTTTCAGCCGCCGGGGTGCCTGGATGGATCCGTGTGCCTTCCAGGCGGTCCCGTTCAGCGGCAATGGCATTTCGCTTATGACTGAAGGCCTGCCATCGCTGATCGGAGACCAGACCTAACTGATGGCCAACTTCCGTCAGACGTAAGTCCGCATTGTCTTCTCTGAGGATAAGCCGATACTCGGCACGGCTGGTAAACATCCGATAAGGCTCAGACGTGCCCATGGTGATGAGGTCGTCCACCAGCACACCTAAATAGGCTTCGTCGCGACGTGGATACCAGGCGTCCCGCTCCTGCGCTTTAAGTGCGGCGTTAAGTCCAGCAAGCAGCCCCTGGGCACCAGCTTCTTCATAGCCCGTTGTACCGTTGATCTGACCGGCGAAGTACAGCCCCTCAATAAACTTGGTCTCGAGGGTGTGTTTCAGATCCTGGGGATTGAGGTAGTCATACTCGATGGCGTAACCCGGCCGCGTGATGTGAGCCTGCTCAAATCCGGGAATGGAACGCACCGCCTTGAGCTGAATATCGAAGGGCAAACTGGTGGAAATCCCATTGGGGTAAAGCTCGTGGGTCGTAAGTCCCTCTGGCTCCACAAAGATCTGATGGGAATCCTTATCCGCGAAACGGTTGACCTTGTCTTCAATCGATGGGCAGTAGCGCGGCCCCACACCCTCTATGTTGCCGGCAAACATCGGCGAGCGGTCGAAGCCGCTGCGGATAATTTCATGGGTCTCGGCGGTCGTGCGGGTGACGTAGCAGCAGACCTGGCGCGGGTGATCCTCCCGCGAACCCAGAAACGACATAACAGGCCGAGGCTCATCACCCCACTGCTCCGCCATTACCGAGAAGTCGACGCTGCGAGCATCGATTCGGGGCGGTGTACCGGTTTTGAGTCGACCGACCTGAAACGGTAACTCCCGCAGACGGTGGGCCAGCGTGATCGAAGGGGGATCGCCGGCTCGGCCGCCGGCATGGTTCTGCATGCCAATGTGAATCACCCCTCCCAGAAAGGTTCCGGTCGTCAGCACCACGGTCGCTGCGTGAAAACGGATGCCAGATTGGGTAACCACACCAGCGACTCGCTCACCTTCAACAATCAGGTCATCGGCAGCCTGCTGAAAAATGCTCAGATTCGGCTGATTCTCGAGCATTGTCCGGATCGCAGCTTTGTAGAGGACGCGGTCTGCCTGAGCACGGGTGGCACGCACAGCAGGCCCCTTGCGGGAATTGAGGACCCGGAACTGGATACCGGCGCGGTCGGTTGCCTGTGCCATGGCTCCGCCGAGGGCATCGATTTCCTTAACGAGGTGACTTTTACCAATACCGCCGATGGCCGGATTGCAGGACATCTGACCCAGCGTCTCAATATTGTGAGTCAGCAGCAGTGTCGACGAACCCATCCTGGCAGACGCCAGTGCGGCTTCGGTGCCAGCGTGTCCGCCACCAATCACGATCACGTCAAAACGACTCGGGTAATCCAAGGTGCACCTCTTTCAGGGCCAAGCAAGGTAAGGGTCAGGTAAGATGTACTCAAATCTGGCTAACAATTTTCCAGAGGCGCCGGATTATACGCAAGAACTGGTGATTTTTTAACCGCCTGACACCACGGATTCTCCAAAAGTTAGCCATACTGTGGATATCCGAGGGAGCCTGCGTCAGAAGGACAACTTCAATCCGGATTCTGGTCCGCTTGCGGTAAAGGCCGTAAAGAGCCTAATTCTTTAGTTACCGAAGCTTAAGAAAGTTATCCACAAGACGGCTTGGTAAAAAAACACCATCCGATCAAATTAAATAGCTGTTTTTGTTGTATTTATTTTGAGTTATCCAGAAACTGCCCAAGGGTTATTCCTATAGTTATCCACAAACTCCTAAGGTCGAGTCTACGAGTAAGGGCTAAGTGCTTGAATAAAATTCGTGAGCGCCATCACCGAGCCGTTGATCCGATGAATACGGACCGATAATCTCCGACCCGGCGTAAGGGCATCTTGTAGGAAAGTAAAATCTATTGGTTATTTTAGGCCAAGCGCTCGTTTGCTACTGAAACACTTGGTCACATAAGCTTACGATAGCGCACATACCGTAACATTGTGTAAGTCCCGACTGAGGCAGCAGAGGTTTGTGTGCTTCCTGGCCCGGCGGTCAGGTCCCGTTTCACCCGGATTGGTCGAAACGAAGAGAATCCGACGCAAAGATACTTGCCTCATTCCACCCAGCTTTTTTGGTGAATGGCTTTCGGTCTGCCATCGGCGCAGTCGGACTTCTAGCGAAAGTCTACATCGACAGATCGTTCGAAACTGCGGCCATCACTCGTGTTTGGATAGCTCCGCAGGCGGACAGCGGATCGATGGTCTTTCTGCATCATTTAACCTGTCACTTCAGATTGAATGCAGTAAAGGAATCTTGCACATGAAGATCAGTATTCTCGGCCTGGGTTACGTTGGGGCTGTCTGTACCGCCTGTCTGGCAAAACGTGGACATGAGGTGATCGGTGTCGACATCTCGCAAGCCAAAGTCGACATGGTCAACAGTGGCCGCTCCCCTATCGTGGAACCCGGTCTGGGAGAACTGCTCTCCGACGGCGTTAACGCCGGCCTGATTCGCGCTTCCACTGACGTAGAGGCTGCTGTCGAAGCCACCGATCTGTCGATGCTCTGTGTCGGCACACCCAGTCTGCAGAATGGCGATCTGGATCTCGGCTATATCCGCAATGTCTGCCACCAGGTCGGCCTGGCGCTTGCCCGCAAGAACTCGCGGCATACCATAGTGGTCCGCAGCACGGTACTGCCAGGCAGCGTACGCGACGTCGTAATCCCGACCATTGAGGCGGCCTCTGGTCTCAAGGCAGGTAAAGATTTCGGGGTTGCCATGAACCCGGAATTTCTCCGCGAAAGCACTGCGATCCACGACTACGACTTCCCGCCCATGACGGTGATCGGGGAAATCGACGAGGCCTCCGGCGATCCACTGGTTGAGATCTACAAGGTTCTGGACGCGCCGATCATCCGCCAGCCGATAGAAGTGGCCGAGATGATCAAATACACCTGTAACGTCTGGCACGCCACCAAAGTCGCCTTTGCCAATGAGATCGGCTCTATTGCCAAAAGCCTCGGCGTGGACGGTCGCGCGGTGATGGATGTGGTCTGTCAGGACAAGAAACTCAACATCTCCAGCTATTACATGAAGCCCGGCTTTGCCTTCGGCGGTTCCTGTCTGCCCAAGGATGTTCGCGCACTGACCTACCGAGCCAAACAGCTGGACCTGCCCCAGCCTCTACTTAATTCCCTCATGCCCAGTAATCGCTGGCATCTGCGCCAGACCTTTAACCGGATTGTCGCCATGGGGAAGCCGAAGGTCGGTCTGCTGGGTCTGAGTTTCAAAGCAGGCACCGACGATCTTCGCGAGAGTCCTCTGGTGGAGCTTGCGGAGATGCTGATCGGCCGCGGCTATGATCTGAAAATATACGATCGCAACGTGGAGCACGCACGCATCCACGGCTCAAACAAAGACTATATTGAAGCTCATATTCCGCACGTTGCCTCGCTGCTGGAAAGCGAACTTCAAACCGTTCTTGACCACGGTGAGCTGCTGCTGATTGGCAACGGCGATCCTCAGTTCAAGAAGATCGTTAATGATCCGTTGCCTGAGGGCAAACATCTGATCGATCTGGCGGGCTTGATGGAAGGTCCATCCACTGAATCCAAGGAAGGCGTTTGCTGGTAGGGCTGTTCTGGTCAGCAGATGGGTTGTCGTTGATTGGGTTATCAGGCTATGGATTCTATGCAGTCTCAAGAGAACGACCTGCCAGATGGACACCTCCACTTCAGCGCCAGGCGCTTTTGCACCTGGATGCTGCTGTTTGGCCTGATTGCCCTGCTGGCGGCGGGCCTCGATCGCGCCTACCTGGATCCTGACCACAAGAAGTTCATTTTCTTTTTGGGTGTCATCGGCATCTGGCGCTATGGCAACGCTGCCATGCACTACCTTCGGGGTATGTACTTCCTTTACTGGCGTTTTCCCCGGCTTCGCCGCGAGGTCAATGCCATGGGCGAGGCGGCGCTGCCGTCCCACGCCTACATGGTGGTTACCAGCTTCCGTATCCCCAGTGATACCACCTTCCGGGTATACCGTTCGGTTTTTCAGGAAGTGGAGCGGATGTCTGTTCCCGCCACAGTGATTGCGTCCATTGTTGAGCGTTCAGACGAACGCTTTATCAAGGAAATACTCCATCACACCACGGAACATCCAGAGCGCATCCGTCTGGTTATTGTACGATCCCGCGGTACCGGCAAACGCGATGGTCTGGCGCATGCCTTCCGGGCGCTGTCACGTCAGATGCCTGATCGCGATGCGGTCGTGGGCGTGGTCGATGGCGACACGGAGCTACTGCCCGGCTGTGCTGAGAAGGCGATGAGCTTTTTCGCGCGACTTCCCTCGGTTGGGGGAATAACCACCAACGAGTTCTGTGAGGTGAAGGGCGGACCACTCATGCGCCAGTGGCATGCCCTGAGATTTGTGCAGCGCCATGTCAATATGTGCTCCATGGCGCTTTCCAAACGCGTTCTGACCATGACCGGCAGACTGTCGTTTTTCCGCGCTTCGGTACTGACCGATCCTGAATTTATCCGTGACGTCGAAAGCGACCATCTCGATCACTGGCGGCTGGGACGTTTCCAGTTTCTGACCGGCGACGACAAGTCATCCTGGTTCAGTCTGATGCGCGCCGGCTGGGACACCTTCTACGTCCCCGACAGCCTGACACTGACCGTCGAGCATCCGCCCGAAAAGAGCTTCTTCAAATCATCCCGGTCTCTGATGTTCCGCTGGTACGGCAACTCCCTGCGGCAGAACTTCCGGACTACCCGACTTTTGGGCCGTAAACAGCTCGGTCTGTTCACGCTCTATGTGCTTTACGATCAGCGCATTTCCATGTGGACCTGCCTGCTCGGGCTTTTTGCCTCTTTGCTGGCGGCGGTGCTGTTCAGCGCTCAATATCTGATTCTGTATCTGCTGTGGGTGCTACTGTCTCGAACGCTGGTAACATTCCTGTACCGGTTCTCCGGTCATCAGGTGCATCCGCTTTATCCCTTCGTGCTGTATTACAACCAGATTTTTGGTTCGCTCATGAAGGTTTACACCATGTTCAACATGGACCAGCAATCCTGGACCCGCCAGAAGACCAAGTTAGCCAGCAGCGGCGGGACCATTGACCAGCTACTTAATCGCAGCTCTTCTCTGATCGTACTGGGTTCTTCCGCAGTCCTGTTCTGTGGTGCCGTTGCGTTGTTCCTTCGGCTGACCCATGGCCTGTAATTGAGGTATTGATAAATGTCCGCTAATCCGTCCGAAAGCACTGTCATCCATGAGGCTGTCGACGAGCGCCAGCATATCCGGACGCCCTTTCCGGGTCGGATAACGCTGATCGATAAAACCGAGAAGATCGACTGCGGTATCGAAAATATCTCGCTGGGTGGAATGGGCCTGAAGGTTAAACGTACTCTCAAGCCGGGCCAGATGCTGGATATGCTGATCCAACTGCCATTGAAGGACGCGACCGTCACGCTCGATGGCAAGGTACGTGTGATCGAACGCAGGGACGACATTACCGGCGTTGAGTTTGTCGACATGAGCCAATCACGTCGTGATCTGCTACGTCATCTGATTACCTCCTATCTGTCCGGTGAAATGGTCGAAGTGAACGGCATGCTGAACGTCATGCAGCGGGAGAACTACGTCCAGAAGCGCAAGACCAAGCCCGTCAATCAGCGGTCATTTCGCGAGCGTCTGACGGCTCTTGCCGGCACCCTGATTTACCTGGTGATCGGTCTGGTGGTCGCCGCCATTTTGGTACATCAGCTGTATGTGTATCTGTTCCGGGTGCAGGCTACCTCGGCTTTCGTCAGCGCTCCGGCATTCATGATCAATATGCCGGATGACGGCTACATCGATTTTCTACTGGCACCGGAAGCAAAAGTGGTAAGGACCGGGCAACCGATCGCCACTGTTTCGGCCAGGCTTCAGGCCTCGCTGAACACCCCCGGAGACCTCCAGGCTCTGCGCAATCTGGACAGCTCAGAAGTCGATGAGCTGCTCGGGCGCACACTGATCGAAACGGTCATCAGCAGTCCCTGTGACTGTTACGTTTACTATCCCGCTGCGCCTGTGGACCGCTTCGGTTATCAGGGCGAAAACATGATGCAGCTGCTGCCGATGAACGACAGCCTGACCATCACTGCCAGCTTTGAGCCCTCAGAGATCAATCAGCTGCGCGATGCCGACAGCATAGAAATCGACATCATCGGTACGCGGGGAACCTGGACCGGTAAGTTCGGCCAATTCCGCCTGAATCAAAACAGTGATCTGGTGGAGGTCACCATTAATCCGGACACACCTCTGCCCCGTTCGGCCTATCTCAATCCTGCAGAGGTACGGATTTACTACGGTTTCTCAACGCTGCTGCCCTGGACTGAAAAAGGCCAGCATCCACCAGTAGACTCAGAGCCGCAATGAAACGCTTCCTGACCGTCGTTCTGCTTGCGACAGGACTGATCGCTCCGGCATTAGCTCAGCAGAGCATGCAGCAGGTCCGTTATCTGTTGCATCAGAATCCCGAAGCCAATGTCATTCCGCAACTGACGGCCCTGGCTGAGTCGGGCAATGTCGACGCCATGGTCATGCTGGGTTCCGAGCTGACAGTAACTGACCAATTGCCTCAGCAGAAGCAGGCTCTGCAGTGGTTTGTGCGCGCATTCGCCCGTGGTCGGGGCACTCTTCAGGCTCTGCCAGAAGCCGCTGAGCTCGCTGACCGCAGCCTGTTCATGAGAACGTCCGTGGAGTCCTTCCTGCGTCGCAGCCAGCCAAGATACGACGCATTTGAAAACCCGCGATCAGTAACAGCGACCCTTGACCAGTTGCTGGTATTTCCCGACCTGGTGAACTCCGAAACGTTTGAAAAACTGATCGCACTGCACAGGCGCGCCTGCGTCAGCGACTGCCGGATCGATCTGCTGGAAGGGTACCGGCTGCAGACCCAGGGAAAAATCTCAGAGGCCAGTGAACGCTACGAGCAGGCAATGCGGACCGATCCCAGGGCAGTCAGGTATTACGTCCGCATGCATGGGGATAATGCCGAGCAGCAGTTGCAGGCGTTCGTAAGTGAGCACCAGAGTGCGGAAAGTATGAATGAGTTTTCCACAGCAGCCATGCTTGCCGTCGTGGACGAAATGCTCAGGTTCCTGGAGAGCTACGATCCCAAAGTACAAACCTGGATCGAAGAAACCATTCGTCGTGGCTCAGTCCGGGGACGCATTTTCAAAGCCAATTACATGATCAGTTTGCCGACTGTATTCACGGCAGAAGACACGTTTGCTGTCATCGATTCAGTGGAATTGGACGACCCCACCGAAGCGGCTTTCCTGAGAGCGTCAGCGCTAACCATGAACCGCTGGCTCACGTTCAATCCCTGGGAAGCGCACGCCATCTATACGGATCTGGCGACTCAATTCCCCCGCCGCACCCGTCTCGCCATGGCCTACTTCCTGATGTCGACCGGACTGGAGCAGCCGAATCCCAAACGAGCTGAGGCCATTTTGATCAATGAACTCGAGGACAACCCCTCGGGGCAGGTCTATGAACGCCTGGCCAATCTGTATGCAGGTACGCCGGGAATGTGCGCAGAGCCGGCCAAGGCAAGGGCCTATTCGCGAATAGCGATGGCGCTCGGTCGCCAGTTCAGTGCTGAGTTCCTGAACGAGATCGATGAGCAACTCGATGATGCTAGCCGGGCTGAAGCCGACACACTCTACAACCAATTTTTGCGACAACTGGATCGATTATGAGTCTGACTGTCTTTCGCGCTTTGCGTCTGGTCACGCTGCCGATCTCCGCCCTGATCAGTGCCACGGTGCTGGCCCAGCCGGGCGACTCTGTGCCGGAAGCCGAGAACTTCCGTCACAATCACAAACTGACCGCGCAAGTGGGCTTCGGCCCGGAGGACACCGTTGTCGGTGCCGATGAAGCCTTCTTTACAGCACTTCGTTACCAGCCGACGTTGCGGTGGTTCTGGCCGGACTCGGATTGGCCGACCTGGGAAGTCTTTACCCGAACCTGGTTCGATTATCAGTCCTCCCAGAACCAGACAGCACTGCTCGAGGACAACCGGACACAGGTAGACGGCACCAGTGCTGAGCTGCGGGAATTCTACGTGAAGCGTCATCGGCTGTTTGGCCATGTCGGCTGGAGCCTCAATATCGGCCGCCAGAATTACACCAGTGACTACGGTATCTGGTGGGACGACAGTCTTGAGTCAGTTCGGCTGATCTTCAATGATGACAGTCGAGAAGCATTCATTGCCCTGGGCCAGCGCTTTCACACCTATAACACCAGCACCGGCAGTCTCGAGGCCAATCAGGAAGATCGGCTTTACCTGTTCGGCCAGTATCGTTACCGGTGGACGGGACAGCATTGGGCTGGATTAAGAGCGATGCAGGAGGTGGATTACGGCGACGCCGAGATTGGCAGCCCTGCAACGACAGCTACCCGGGTCGGTATTTACCTCAATGGCAGCACCGATCCGCTGCAGGATCAGGTCTGGGACTATCGGCTGGATACGGCGGTGCTCAGCGGGTCCGCAGAGCAGGCCGACGGCACCGATGACAGTGTCTCCGGTTGGGCAGTCATTGCTGAGGGTGGCACACAGTTTGAGGAAGTCTCCGGGCGACCACGTCTGGGCTTGCGATTGGGGATCACCGATACAGCATCGTCACCGTTCGATGGTTTCTATCTGAACGACATGCAGTCTACCCGAGTGCTTAATGAGGACCGTCCGGCCACCGGACTATCTGGCTCCTATGATCGACTGAACTTTTCCAACCTACTGTTCTATGGCGTGATTGCTGAACTTGAACCCGCTCGTCGCACGCACTGGGAAAGCGGATTATTTCAGGTCAACTGTCGCGATGATCGCGGTCTGCTGCCAATGGGCCCAGTGCTGGAAGGCCGGAGTCAGCAATGTCGGGACAGCGACGTAGGGCAGGTGCTGGACACACGTCTGACCTATAACGTCTATCCCTTTGTGTACGGTACTCGGACCTTCAATTGGCAGTGGGTTCTTTCTGCGACCTTCTATCGGGCAGGTCCCGCGATAGATACAGATAAAGACGATTTCCAGATCTCTCTAAGCACCGAGCTGGTGTTTTAAAGGATTTCAGCCTCAGCGGCCTGAAAACTCATTATTCGCAAGGACTAGAAACGGGCGTTCGCAACGGACAGGCTGTCATGACGGTATGGCAGCGTATCAGCGGGCAGCTCCAATAACGGGAAGGATACGGTTGCATGATTTTCACATCGAACATATTTGTGTTCCTGTTCCTGCCGCTTTTCCTGATTGCCTATTACCTGACCCGTCCCAGCTGGCGATCGGTAACGATTGTCGCGGGCAGCTATCTTTTCTACGCCTGGTGGCGCCCGGATTTTCTGCTGCTGTTCGTTGCCGTCACCTACTGGAACTACACCATCGGCAACTTCATTGATCGCCGACGCGAGAGCGATCCGAAGCTGGCTCTGCGGATGCTGACGCTCGGGGTGATCGGTAATCTGGCGGCGCTGGGCTATTTCAAATACGCCAACTTCGGGGTCGATGTGATCAGCGCAGCCCTGGCACCGCTGGGTATTAACACGTTTACCCTCGAGTACATCATTCTTCCGCTGGGCATATCCTTTTATATCTTCCAGGCGATCAGTTACATCGTTGATGTCTATCGAAGGGATGCCGAAACCGCCAAGTCGTTTGTGGACTTTGCCGCCTTCATTGCGCTGTTTCCCCAGTTGATTGCGGGTCCGATCCTGCACTATCGCTACGTGGCCGAACAGCTACACAATCGTGATCACAGTTGGGCGCTGTTCTCGCTGGGCGCCACCCGGTTCATGCTGGGTTTTACCAAGAAAGTGCTGATTGCCGACTCTCTGGCGCCAATCACAGAAGAGATGCTGGGTAATCCTGACCCCCAGTTCGTTGATAGCTGGTTCGGTGTAACGGTTGCGCTACTGCAGCTGTATTTCGATTTCTCAGGCTACAGTGACATGGCCATCGGCCTGGGCATGATGATGGGCTTCCGGTTCTCGGAAAATTTTAATCACCCGTTTCTGTCTCAGAGCATGACCGAGTTCTGGCAGCGCTGGCACATGACGCTTGGCGACTTCATCCGGAACTACATCTACAAGCCGCTGTTAAAAGCCGGTCTGTCATCCTCCAATGCGGCACTGGCGATCACCATGACGCTGGCGGGGCTGTGGCACGGCGCCAGCTTTGCGTTCATAGGCTACGGCGTCTACTGCGCGGTGATCATGCTGTTTGAGAGGCGTTACGGGCTGACGACCAGCGTCAAATCACCTTTCAAACTCTGGCGCTGCCTGCTGCTTGTCAGTCTGATCGTATTAGTGATGCCCATGTTCCGGACCGGTGACCTCAATCATGCCTGGATACTCTACTGGGGTATGTTCGGCCTGGATGGTCTCGGATCGCTCGATTATTACCTGACTTCAGTGTCCTCACTGAGTATGGCGTTTGTGGTCATTGCGGTGCTGTGGCTAATCATCAGTGGCATTACCAACCTGCGGTTTTACGCCGGCAAGGCCACGGGTTATCTCATGGAAAACGTCAGTGGTGCGCAGGCGTTGCTACTGTGGGTGGGTTTCGCTCTGGCTGTGACAAAGCTGTCCGCCACCCGATTTTCACCCTTCCTTTACTTCCAGTTCTGAGGTCACGCCATGTTTCCTGTTATGCAAAGGGCGAGTCACTGGAATGGCTATCTGTTCGCCGCTGTTCTGGCCGCCTCACTGATCTACTCGATACCGAAGGCCTTCGAATTTGCCGAATCCGAAGACAATGTCACCGGGCTGTTTCTGGATGGTGAGCTGGCGCGGAAGTTCGAGGGCGACTTTGATGGCGATTTCCCCCTGCGTGATCTGTCAGTCACGCTCTGGTCTGACATCAATTTCCTCGCCTTTGGCGAGGGCGAGCAGGGCGCGGTACTGGGCAAGGACAACTGGCTTTTTACTGCTGAGGAATTCTCTCTGCCCAACTTTCCCGACCGGGCAATTGAGCGTCACCTGACAACAATCCTTAAAGCCCAGAAGGCACTGGCTGAGCGCAACCAGCGGCTTGTTCTTATTCCTTTGCCGATGAAGGCTCAGATATACAGTGATTATCTGATTCACGAGGGAGATGCCAGGCTCAGTGATCTCTATGGACGCTTTGTACAGAGACTGACCAAAGCTGGTGTCGAAACGATCTCCCTGAAAAAGGCTTTCCTGGAGCAGAAAAATACCGAACTGCTGTTTCTGCAGCGAGATACTCACTGGACACCGGAAGGAGCACGTCTCGCCGCCCGAACCATTGCCCAGGCGCTGCCACAGCTGAAAGGCGAGTCGCGCTACGAGACCCGATTGGTGGGCGAAGACAGTCGGCGCGGTGATCTGCTCAATTTTGTCCGTATCAGCGAACGCCTGGTGCCAGGGCTGATGACGGACGATCAGCTCAACCGCTATGAGACCGCGCCGGTGACTTCTGACGATACCAGCGCTGATCTGTTTGGCGAGCGAGAGGCTCCCATTCTGGTGGTGGGATCCAGTTACACTGAAATCGATGCCTGGAATTTTATCGGGTTTCTGCAGGAATACCTGCAGCGAGAAGTCGTCAAAGTCGCGGTGCAGGCCAGAGGTTCCGAATACGCGATGGATCAGTATCTGACTGAACCGACGCCGGGGACAGAAACGGCCGAGGTCGTACTTTGGGAATACCCCCTGCGCGAACTTCTTATATACCGGAAGGTCTCTGAAACCTGGGGAAATCTGAATAGCCTGTTCTGACCATTCAATCTGAATGTCTCTGTTGGCCAGCACTTTGGCTGGCTCCAATACATTGCTGGAGAATGTCTATGAAAGTGTCTTCGTTTACACGCTCTATCTGGTTGGCTGGTCTGTTTTCTGTTGCTGCCTTGCCGGCGTTCGCCCAGGAAGATCTTTACGATGCCGTCGCGCCCCCGGATTCCGGATACGTTCGATTGCTGAACAGCTCGGATCAACCGCTGGTGCTTAAAATCAGCGGCTATGACAAAGAGCATGTCGCACCGTCAGGGCAGTTCAGTCCCTATATTTTTCTGTCACCAGGCCGATATGACATCACCGTTGGCAACGAAAAGACAACGCTCGAACTGGCTACCAAACAGACCATGACTCTGGCGGCAAACGGCAGCACCCTCAGCGCGCTCAATGACGATATCGCTCAAAGTGCCAAAAAGGCGCTGATCGGATTCTATAATTTCAGCGATCAGCCAATGGCCCTGAAAACCCAGGATGGCAAAGTGGCGATCGTCGACACGCTCGAACCGGGTAAATCCGGCTTCCGTGAAGTCAACGAGGTCAATATCGCTCTGTCGGTCTATCACGACGGCGAGAAGGTCAGTGATTACGAGAGCACTCTGCTGCGCAAAGGACGTTCCTACAGCTACCTGGTGTTCGGCGCTCCTGGTCAGTACAAAACCCGTATCGGTAATAGTGAAGTGGATAGTCCGGAATGAAACACTGGGGATGGGCCGCTGCCTCTGCACTGACACTTCTCGTGTCGGCAGGGCCGGTCCAGGCAGACAGCACCAAAGCAACGGGCACCGCAGAACCCTGCGATGACTGCCTGATCTGCGAGAAAATCTCCGATCCGGCGAGTTATGCCGAAGGTCAGATGAAATCGCTTGAACGGATTGTGCCTGGAAAAGACACCTGGCTGTTCCGGAGCAATTTTGATCTGCAGGAATCCTTTGGCATGCCTGCCGGTCTGGAAGCAGACCTGCCACGCTTCATCGGTAAGCTCAATCAGGGCGGTACCGATCTGGCTATCGTGCTGCAGCCTACCCGGGGCTTGGTCCACCGGGACAAACTTCGCGACGACACCCCCTTCAACTGGCAAGCCGCCCGGGACAGTTATGTCGCCTTCGAAGCGCAGTTAAGGCGTCAGGGAGCGATTGTCCCCGAACTGGTCAGTTTGATCGACAACCCGCCCGGATTTGAATACTTCTTTCGCCGTGATCATCACTGGACGCCGCAGGGCGCGCGAATCACCGCCGGTCTCGTCGCACAGGCGCTAAAAGCTGATCCTGTCTACGACCGCCTGGACGCTCAGACCGAGTTCGTATCTGCGATGTCGATTATCATTCCCAAAGACGGCACCATGAACAGTGCGCTGCGTTATCTTTGCGGCAACGGCTACGGCAATCAGCACGTTCAGGGCTACGAAACCAGTTCCAAAGAGGGCGGCGATGCTTCGGCTCTGTTCGGTGAGGCAGAGACGCCAGAGATTGTGCTGATCGGCAGCAGTAATTCCGCTGTTCGCGACCAACAGCAGAAGCACTACAATTTTGACGGCTTCCTTAGAGAGTATCTGCAGGCTGACATGCTCAATTACGCGCTGCAGGGTTCTGGAGAAATTGGCTCGTTGCAGCAGTACCTGCACAGTAGTGACTATGACCCGGCCGCGCCGCCGAAGCTGATCATCTGGGAAAATCCGGTCAACTACAGCCTGTCAGATCCTCTGTTCTATCGACAACTGATTCCCGCCATCTCTGGTGAATGCTCTGCCGCCAATACCGTGATGCAGCAAACCGCCAGTATTCCGGTGATCGATCCGGCAATGGAAGAAGGCCAGCGACCGCGTATCGAAGCTCTGAACAATTCAGGCTCAAAATTAAAGTCACTTCGCAATTTCAGCGGTTATCTGGATCTGCATTTCAGTGACCCGGCAATCAAGGATTTCTACATCATCACCTATTATGACAATGGCCAACGAGACAAGGTCTGGATCAGAAGACCGAACATTGTCGATGGTCAGCAGTATTTTCTGGAGCTATCGCGCGACCCGCAACTGACATCAGCCAATCTGCTGTCTGTGCTGGTCGAGCCAACAGAGGGAACTACTCAGCCTTCTGAAATTACGGTGAAATTATGCAAATAGCACGTGCAGCAATGGGCCTGGGATTTATTGCCCTGACCATGACCGCCTGTATCTCGGTAGGTGCCGAAACAGACCGTTCTGCCCCGAAGGTGGCGTGTCCCGACAAGCTGATCCCGCCCTACAGCGGGCCTTTGACCATTGAAAGCAAGTACGATCAGAGCGATTCCAGCAAGTCGACGCTGAAAGAAAGCCGCAGCGCTGAGTCTGAGCGGATTTACCGGCAGATTCAGACCTTTTCCAAACAGCTGGTCGGTTATTCAGATCGCTATGTTCGCTCGGACAATGAGGCCTACTCGAAAGTTGCGCTGGCCTGCTTCGATCAGTCGCTAAGCAACTGGGCAGAAGCCGATGCGCTGATGAGCGAAGACGCCTCGAAAAATGGCCAGGCCATGCGCAAATGGACACTGGCAGCCGTGGCTTCAGCGGCCCGCAAACTGACGCTATTAAGTGATGGTCAGTATGAATTAAGCAGCAAGCAGGAGCTCTGGCTCCGCCGTCTAGCGTCGAAAGTGAAATCTGATTACCAGCCGAGACTGACGGCCAATTTCAAGGGCATCAACAATCACGATTATTGGGCTGGCTGGGCTGTAACGGTGACTGGCATGCTCCTGAACGACGGCGGCGATCGACAGTGGGGCTACCAGGCCTTCGATCACGCCATGGGTCAGATCGAAAGCGAGCAGAAGGGCGATCTCTCCGTCGGATGGCTTCCCAACGAGATGGGGCGCCGACACCTGGCCACCGAGTACACCCAGTATGCTCTGCTGCCTCTGGTCTTTCTTGCGGTCCATGCCGACGCGAATGACCATCCGCTGACCAGCGCCCAGCGGTCCAAACTGATGGCTCTGGTCAACATGGCGACCATGATGATGATTTATCCAGAGAAAGTGCGATCACTGCTCTCGGACGACCAGAAAATTCCTGAAGGTCACAAACTCGCCTGGCTGGTGCCCTGGCTTCACGCCTATCCAGACAACGCCGTTGCCCGCGAACTTTACGATCACTTCAAAGGTGAAGTTGACGGCTACAGCCAGGCGGGCGGTCTTATCGAAGCCATCTACCCGGTTCGATCGGCCACCTCCGAACCTCGACCCAACAAACCGTCTAAAGTCGGGGTGCGTTGATCATGCTGTTCGCGCTCCGTCGGGCTACCGCTGTCCTGGCTCTGTTAATACTCCTTGGTCCCAGCCTGGGCTATGCCCAGGAGCTGGCAAAAGACCGCGAAGCGATTTTGCGAGAGCTGGAGTCTTTTGCCGGAACGATGGAGTGTTGCAGTCGACGAAATGCGGATTCGGCGAGCAGAATCCCTGATCAGCAGGCGAGCGTCTCCCGTTCGGCGCTGTTTTCCAGCGAGGAGGGCAGTTGGCCCTTTGAATCCTTTACCCATCGCGGTCTGTTCGAAATGATCGCGCAATATCAGCCCAAACATCCGCAGGCGATTGCGTTAAATAACGGTACGATCTCCCTCGCGGAACTGTATCGCCGCATCGACGACGAGCAGGTCATAAAACAGCATAAAGATGGCTACCTGCTTTATTACCCCCTGATGATCGGACCGAAAGCCCGGCTGACGCTTGATAACGATCATTTGTATATGGCTACCTACAGTGGCACTGCCCTGATCAATCAGGGCGAGCTACTGGTGAAAAACAGCACTGTCGGTATATGGCAGGGCGACAACCCCGCCGCTGTGAAGGGTTTCAGGCCATTTATCGTTGCCTGGGCTGGCAGTCGCACCCATCTTGACGGCGCGGTGATCCGCGATCTCGGCTTCAACGCCCATCTGACTCGTGGCATCACTCTGGTGCGTAACGTCAATCAGCCCAAAAGCCTGCCAGAGGCGACCGTCACCGTCGAAAATACGCTGTTTGATGACAACACCACTGGCCTTGATCTGGTGAATGCCCGAGCTTCTGTTTCCAATTCCCGCTTCCTCAATAACCGGCTGTACGGCATTGATCTGGCGGATGGGTTACTTGAGATGCGCGGGAGCACAATCCGCGACACCTCGGTCAACAGCGGTCTAAGAATCCAGAACGGCAGCCGGGCGACTGTGCGCGGCTCGGTCATACGCAATAGCGCCGGTTCCGGGGTTGAGGCGACGGATTTCTCCGGCAAGTTGATGATCAATGACAGTGTTATCGCAACCAACAACGCCGAAGGCATCCTGATTCAGGGAGCGGTTCCCCGGCTGCCAGACGTGGTGCTTGGCTATAACTTCATCGCCGTGAACGGTCGCAGCGGCATCTTTGCGGAGAATGTCGAACGCCTCTATCTGAGGGGCAACAGTATCCAGGCCCACGCCCGCTACAACGTCAGTAACCGCAGCCTGAGCCAGCGCCGTGGTCAGTTGATTATGGTAGATAACCAGCTCGCCCGGGCCGATGGGGCCAGCCTGCGGACGGCAAATCTGGATCGGATAGGTCTCTTCGGCAACGATTTTTCCTTTGAGCACTATTCCCAGAGCCAACTGGGCGGCGAGCTCTCAAGAATTCAGAGTCGAATCTTCGATGTTCTGATCCGCCACGGTTGTGACGTGGAGCTCCTCCGATCAGACTCCAGCGAAAACTGGCGAATCATCCCCCGCCAACCTTCAGTAGCATCAGACTGCCCCGCGGAACAGCAGATCTGAGTGCTCTACCCGATTTGTGGTTGCATATCGCAATTGTCCAATTTGACAGTGGCCATTGAGCTTTCCGTCAATGAAACGGGTGTTTGAATCGCGTAAAAATCCACCATCCCTTGGAGATGACCAACTCTCCATTTTCACTATCGACTAACTGAGGTGGATTTATGCCGGTTTATAAGGCGCCACTGCGGGACATGCGGTTCCTGCTGAACGAAGTCTTCGATTTTCCAAAGCACTATGCGTCACTCAGCAACGGTGAGAACGCAACTCCGGATATCGTCGATGCGATTCTTGGCGAGTGTGGCAAGTTCTGTGAAGAAGTCCTGAGCCCTCTTTACCAGAGCGGTGACGAAGAAGGCTGTAAGCAGCTTGAAAACGGCGACGTCGTCACACCCAAGGGCTACAAGGAAGCTTACGACCAGTACGTGATGGGCGGCTGGCAGGGTCTGTCTGCGCCAGAAGAGCTCGGCGGTCAGGGATTGCCTGCCTCCATGGGTCTTTTCAAGCAGGAAATGATGGGTACGGCCAACTGGTCCTTCTCCATGTATCCCGGCCTGTCCATGGGTGCGATGAACACCATTCACATGCATGGTACTGATGAGCAGCAGCAGAAATTCCTGATCCCTCTGACCGAGGGTCGCTGGGGCGGCACCATGTGTCTGACCGAACCTCAGTGCGGTACTGATCTGGGCCAGGTTAAAACCAAAGCTGAGCCTCAGGCCGACGGCAGCTACAAGCTGACCGGTACCAAGATTTTCATTTCCTCTGGTGATCACGACCTGACCGAGAACATTATTCACATTGTTCTGGCACGTCTCCCGGACGCACCGAAGGGCACCCGTGGTATCTCGCTGTTTATCGTTCCTAAAATCATGGTGAACGAAGACGGCAGCCTCGGCGAGCGTAACGGTGTGAGCTGCGGCAGCCTTGAAAAGAAAATGGGTATCAAGGCCTCTGCTACCTGCGTCATGAACTTTGACAGCGCAACCGGCTACCTGATCGGTCCTGAAAACAAGGGTCTCGAGTGCATGTTCACCTTCATGAACACGGCTCGTATCGGTACCGCCATCCAGGGTGTTGGTCCTGCTGAACTGTCTTACCAGTGGGCACTGGATTACGCCAAAGAGCGTCGCTCCATGCGCGCCCTCTCAGGCAAGAAAGATCCAGATCAGATCGCTGATGCACTGATCCACCACGCCGATGTGCGTCGCATGCTGCTGACCCAGAAGGCTTTCGCTGAGGGCGGTCGCGCGATGCTGTATTACGGCGCCAAGCTGGCCGACCATATGGTTTGTGGCCACCTGGAAGGTAACGACAAGAAGTTCGACGACTACGACGACAAGCTGGGCTTCTTGACGCCAATCCTGAAGGGCTTCCTGACCGAGCGCGGCTACGAAGCGGCCAACATCGGTGTACAGGTGTTCGGTGGCCACGGTTACATCCGTGAGCACGGTATGGAACAGATCGTCCGTGACACCAAGATTGCCTGTCTGTACGAAGGTACTACGGGTATCCAGGCACTCGACCTGCTGGGCCGGAAGGTTCTGCTGATGACTCAGGGCGGCGCCGTTCGCGAATTCACCCTGAAGGTCGCCAACTTCGCCCGCAAGCAGCTGACTCACAAGAGAACCCGTGGCTTTGCCGTTGAGCTTCTGAAGCTGACCGCTCAGTGGAACGTGCTTACCGTTCGCCTGATGCTGACCGCTCGCAAAGACCGCGATGTGGTGAGCGCGGCCTGTAACGACTTCCTGATGTTCAGTGGTTACGTGACGATGGCGTACATGTGGGCGCGCATGGCAGCCGTAGCCGCTGAGAAACTCGACAAGGGCGGAGATGATTCCGCTGAGTTCTATCAGACCAAGATCGACACGGCAGATTTCTACTTCGATCACATCCTGCCGCGTGCTCAGGCCCATGCCACCAGCATGACTGCTCCGACCAAGTCGCTGATGCAGATCGACGCTGAAAACATGGCATTCCACGGCTAATCAGCTGATGGAGCCTGGAGGCTGAAAAGACCTCTATGCAAAGGCCGGTTCCCTCGGGAGCCGGCCTTTTTTTATCGCAAAAGCAGGGTTAGATAGGCCAATAACCGAGTGAGTGGACGCCATTACTGGTCTGCAATGCCCTCTGTGACGTAAGTTAGCAGTGGAATCATCGATAAATGAGGAGTTGAGTTATGTCTACGAGCGCAGCGAAACACACTGGAAACATTCCAGCGCGCCCGGCCAACGATGAGTCGGCCTACGACATTCAGGTTCGCAAACCTGAGTTCAACTTTGACGACACCATACCTGAGTTCTGGTGGCACGATGATGCTCGACTGACCGTTCTGTTGGCATCGCTGTCAGCAACTTTTCCCGAAGGCGAACGCTTTTTTATTGAGTCGGTCCGCCACTACAAAGACCAGATCTCTGATCCTGGCCTAAAAAAGTCGATTCAGGATTTTATTGGACAGGAAGCCCAGCACTCGCTGGCTCATCGCCAGATGAACGGGTTTCTGGAGGAGCGGGGCTACCCGCTGTCCAAGATCGACGCCGCCGTAAAGCGGGGCATGAAGTTTCTGCGTCGACGTCTGTCGCCGGCAAGACAGCTGGCCCACACGGCCGCTCTTGAACACTTCACTGCAATCCTGTCGGAGAACGTGATTTTTGATCGGCGGGAGCTGGATGGAATGCATCCTCAAATGGCCCGGATTTGGGCATGGCACGCAATCGAGGAAGCAGAGCATAAAGGCGTTGCTTTCGACGTCTTCAAGCAAACGGTCGATAGTGAGTGGATCCGCCGCAGTGAAATGGCGGTCACCACTGTGATGTTTCTGTTCTTCTCCACGGTGCATCTCATGCACATGATGGCGTATTCAGGGCAGCTGACCGATCTGAAGGGCTGGGCCAAAACGTTTCGGCATGTGGCCATCGAGCCAGGCCTGCTCAAGCGCATTGTTCCCGCTTACCTTCGCTACTACCGGAAGGACTTCCATCCCTGGGATCACGATTCACGGGAGCAGATGCAGGAAATCCTTCGGGACTATGTTGAAACTGATGTCGCTGAAGCCAAAGCCCAACCGGCCTGAACGCTTGCGGTAAAGCGACACAATCAGAAAGGCCATCGATAAGATGGCCTTTTTTGTCGCCTACATTCTTACAGCTTCAATCGTGACCGCAACTGCAGACCGCCACCGCCGGTCTTCATTTGCCAATACAGAAGCTCCCAAAGATCAGCCCCAACAGATCATCTGAAGTCAGTGTACCGGTAATCTCGCCCAGAGCGTCCTGAGCCATCCGCAGGTCCTCTGCCAGTAATTCACCTGCGCCGTAGCCCTCAAGTTGAGTCTGGCCCTGCTGTAGCGCCTCCTGGGCCCTTCCAAGCGCATCCAGATGACGACGACGCGCCAGAAAACCGCCTTCGGTAGAACCACTGTAACCAATGCACTCTTTCAGGTGCTCTCGAAGGCTATCAATACCCAGTCCGCTTTTTGCCGAGATGCTGAGAACCGGTATCGCGTTGTTCCTGTCTATGCCGCAGGCATCGCCAGATACATCGACTTTGTTGCGAATGACGGTCACGGGGATCTGTTCTGGCAGGGCGTCCAGAAAATCTGGCCAGAGCGCCTCGGGGCGCGTCTCTCTTGATGCGGTGGCATCGACGACCAGCAGAATTCGATCTGCCTGACGAATTTCGTCCCAGGCGCGGGTGATGCCAATGCGCTCCACTTCATCGTCACTTTCCCGCAGACCGGCGGTATCAATGACATGCAACGGCATGCCGTCTATATGAATCTGCTCCCGGAGTACATCGCGAGTGGTGCCTTCAATCGCTGTGACAATGGCGGCTTCCCGTCCAGCAAGCGCATTCAGCAGACTGGATTTTCCCGCATTGGGCCTGCCAGCAATAACCACCCGCATGCCTTCTCTCAAGAGACTCCCCTGGCGGGCCTCAGCCAGGATCGCCTGAAGATCGGCAATCAGCGCATCAAGATCGCCAGCGACCTTACCATCACCGAGAAAATCGATTTCCTCTTCAGGAAAATCAATCGCGGCTTCCACATAAATCCGGAGGTGGGTCACGGCTTCGACCAACGCATCCACCCGCCGGGAAAAATCCCCCTGCAGCGAGCGCACTGCACAGCGGGCCGCTTGCTCTGAGCTGCTTTCAATCAGATCAGCAATGGCTTCAGCCTGGGCCAGATCCAGCTTGTCGTTGAGAAAAGCCCGCTCTGAGAACTCTCCCGGTTTCGCCAGGCGTGCACCTTCCTCGCAGACGCGTCGAAGCAGCATGTCCAGCACTACCGGACCGCCATGCCCCTGAAGCTCAAGCACGTCTTCACCCGTAAAGGAATGCGGGTTGGGGAAGAAGAGACCAATGCCTTCGTCAATGACCGAGCCGTTCTGTTCAAAAAACGGGCCATAGTGCGCGTAGCGTGGCTGTAAAGTCCGCTTGAGAACGGCGGCAGCAATGGCTTTGGCCTGTGGTCCGGAAACCCGAACGATACCCACGCCGGCTTGGCCAGTGGCCGTAGCGATGGCGGCGATCGTGTCTTGATGACTGGACATGGCTGACCTGTCTGTTCCTGAAATGGTGTGAGCGAGAGATGGTGGTGATAGAAAAAGGGCTCCCGAAGGAGCCCTTTGATCACAGCTTGTTCGACTGTCTGATCTTCGATCAGGCTTTCTTGCCCTGTTTTTCAGCTTCAATCTTGCGGGTAATGTACCACTGCTGCGAGATCGACAGAATGTTGTTCACCAACCAGTACAGTACCAGACCGGCCGGGAACCACAGGAAGAACACTGTGAAGATCAGTGGCATGAGCTTCATCACTTTCGCCTGCATCGGATCTGGTGGAGTCGGGTTCAGATGCATCTGCAGGAACATACTGGCACCCATCAGGATCGGCAGAATGAAGTAAGGATCCATGACCGAGAGGTCTTGAATGTAAAATACGAACGGCGCATGGCGCAGCTGCACGCTTTCAAACAGTACCCAGTAAAGCGCGATGAACACTGGCATCTGTACCAAGATCGGAAGACAGCCGCCCAGAGGATTGATCTTCTCCTTCTTGTACAGGCTCATCATCTCCTGCGACATCCGCTGGCGGTCATCACCATACAGCTCGCGTAAACGGGTCAGTTGCGGGGCTACTGCGCGCATTCTTGCCATCGAGCGGTAGCTGGTTGCCGAGAGATGGAAAAAGACCGCTTTGACCAGAACGGTCAGAAGGATGATCGCTACACCCCAGTTACCCACCAGGCTGTGGAACCACTCGAGGATATAGAACAGCGGCAGGGCGATGAAGAACAGGAAGCCGAAGTCGACCGTGCGGTCGAGGTTGGGCGCCACGTTCTCGAGGCGATCAATGATTTTGGGTCCGACATAGGCGCGAGCACCCACAGTGGCACTCTGGCCGGGTTCTACGGTCATTGCAGGGCTGACAAAGCCCATCACCATCAGATTGTTGCGTTGAGTCGTCTGAAACTGCTGAGTGACGTCCTGAGACGGAATCCAGGCGGTGAGGAAGTAATGCTGCAGAAACGCCATCCAGCCGTTAGTAACCGCTTCATTGATACGATCTTCCCTGAGGTCACTCAGATCAAATTTCTCGTAGGGATCATCTTTGGAACTGATGACCAGACCCAGAAACGCCTGGATACCGAAGCTTGTCTGTGCCGTAGGATCGGGGCTGAAATCGCGAATGATCTTACCGGAGAAGTTGCCCTGCCAGGCGGCCTCGGAGTTATTCAGGATCTCGTAGTCCACTCCGATTTCATAGCTGTTGCGGTTGAATCGATATTCCTTGATGACCTCGACACCGGCGTCAGAGGTATAGGTCAGCGGAACGACGAGTTCCTCCTCACCGTCTGCCAGAGTGTATTCCGCTAACTCAGTCTGGTAGACCGGGGCTGGGCCATTCTTGCTGCTATCAAAACCATCACGGCCAATCAAACCGCTTTCGAGAATATAGGTTTGCTGATCGTTTCTGAGCAGGGTCAGAGGCTGGGCGCTGTTGAGCGTTTTGTCGTACTGCAGCAACCGAGCCTCAACCAGTTGACCACCGACCGGATCAATCGCCAGGTCCAGTACGTCAGTCCGAACCCGGATCAGATCACGAGAAGTTGTTCCCGGTTCCGAGGCACTCGTCAGACTGGTCTGGTTGCTGCTTTCCGGTGTGGAGAATTCCTGGTCCTGGCCACCGTTATTCGTGATCGGTGCTTCAAGCTCTGCCGATGGGGATTGGACGGATTCAGAGGCTACCGGGGTGGTTGCCGGCTGATGATAGTCTTCATTCCATGCCAGGATCATCAGATAGCTGACAACGGCCAGGCCGATATAAATCGCGATTCTTTGGATATCCATAATCTTAGTGCGTCTGGTCAGGAGAAGAGCCACAGCAGCTGCCCGGTACGGGATCGTAACCGCCTTGAGCCCAGGGATGGCATCTCAGGATTCGTTTGAAGGTCAGAAGACTACCCCGAATGGCACCATGGAGGGTAATGGCTTCGACAGCGTACTCAGAACAGGTAGGCGTATGGCGACAGTGAGGAGGAATCAGTGGACTGATGGCGTACTGATAGCACCGGATGGGAAACAGCAGCAACTTGCGCATAACCCCTCTTTAAGGCGACTGACTGAATCTGGGGATCAGTTGGCCACTACTGGCGATTTCAGGAACGAAAATACTTCGTCAACCGACAGCGGATTGCCGGTTCTGCTGACCAACACGGACCGATTTCTTCTGCAGTCGAGTCCACATTTCATCGAGAATTTGGATTAGCTGCGGATTTTCGATCTGCTTCAGGCCTTGTCGGCCAATCACAACAACGTCGTATGCCGGGAGATCGGTGCGCTGGCGAAATGTTTCCCTCACCAGTCGCTTTATCCGGTTCCTCTGAACCGCCCGCCGGAGGTTTTTTTTGGAAAAAACCAGTCCAACGCGGGCGTGATCCAGAGAATTCGGAGTCGCCAGAATCAGCAAATGTCGATGGGGTACTCGTACCTGTACATCGTTGAAAACTTTGCTGTAGTCCCGGCTGGTCAGCAACCTGGAGGACTTTGGAAATGTCCCGGTCCTCATGGTTGCCGGAAGACCTTACGCGCTCAGTCTTACGCGGCCTTTGGCGCGGCGACGAGACAGTACTTTGCGACCGTTGGCTGTGGCCATCCGGGCACGGAAACCGTGAACGCGCTTACGCTTCAGAACGCTGGGTTGAAAAGTTCTTTTCATGACGATGTCTCACTGCTTCAACTGAGGGAATCCACGCCGATGCGCAGACTCCGGAATTTAGGGCTCGAAAATCAGAGGCGGGATTTTAGGCAAGACTCGGACAAAATTCAATCACTTCTCGGTAACAAGACCACTTTCCGGTGGCTTTTGTGCGTTGGCAGCGATCGGGAGTGAATCGGTAATGATCGTGAGTGGATAAGACCGTTTGATCGGCGCCGGTGAGCGACCCGACTCACTTAATATCTTCAATAAAGTCACTTCTTGTTCTTAGAAGATTATTATTGTTGTTATTAGGCACACGCTTTTCTGTGGATAAGCGGAATTTCAGTAAATTCTTCAGCCATTTGCCGGCCGCGCAAGTCGGTGTGCAAAGCGCCTTGGGACTTGTTGATAAGCTGCACAAGAAATGGGGACAAGTCTGCAAGGGCATGCCCGACTGCACTTGTTCAATGGTCGGTCCCCAGCCTGTCTACTGCCGATACACAAGCCGTCCCCAGACTCCTGTGGATAACCTGAAATGCATGTGGATTTGTTGATATCTCTGTTGGGAAGAAAGCAAGATATTGAAATATAAAAATAAAGTTTTCCACAGGGCTGTGGGAAAATTCAGAATGGCCTTTTCACCGCCCTCAGTAACAGCGTAAAATCCGGCTTCACCGGCCCGTAATGGATGTCGCCGGGAGCAATATTCGTGATTGGAGGCTGGCCATCGTGCCGAACACCATCTGGCATCAGTGCCTGGAGGTACTTAAAGAAGAGTTTCCAGCACAGCAGTTCAATACCTGGCTGCGACCACTTCAGCCTCATCTTCAGGAAACTCAGCTTGAGCTGTTCGCCCCTAATCGCTTCGTGATGGATTGGGTGAATCAGAAGTACCTGCACCGCATCAGCGAAGTCCTTCAGGAAATCGAGGGTCATCAAGCGCCCTCCGTGACTCTGAGCGTTGGCTCGGCGCCTCGAGCTGCCAGCGTCGAGAGCCCGGCGGTCGCGAGCTCATCCTCTCCCCGTGGTTCAAATGGCGCCAGTCCGCGTTCGGATTCCGCCGGGCGGTCCCCTGTCGTCGAAGAAGCTGGGCCGGTTACCGAAGAGGAAAAAGGGGTCGCGGCTGTTGTGCCGCCTGCTCAGTCATCGGCTGCGGCCGTGAGAGTCAGGGCGCAGGCAGAAGACGATGGAGTCCATCAGAGTTTTCTCAACGAGCAGTTTATCTTCGACACTTTTGTGGAGGGTAAGTCGAACCAGTTGGCGCGAGCCGCGTCGATGCAGGTCGCTGAAAACCCGGGTTCCGCTTATAACCCCCTGTTTCTTTACGGTGGTGTGGGTCTCGGCAAAACCCACCTGATGCATGCCGTCGGTAACGAGATCGTACGCCGCAATCCGGGAGCGAAAGTAGCCTATCTGCGCTCAGAGCGATTTGTCGCGGATATGGTCAAGGCGCTGCAGCAGAATGCCATCAACAAGTTCAAACGTTATTACCGCTCGGTCGACGCGCTGCTGATTGATGACATCCAGTTTTTCGCTCGCAAAGAGCGATCCCAGGAAGAATTTTTCCATACCTTTAATGCGCTGCTTGAAGGTGGTCAGCAGGTTATTGTGACTTGCGACAGATTTCCTAAAGAAATCGCGGATATGGAGGAACGTCTCAAGTCCCGGTTCGGCTGGGGTCTCACCGTGATGGTGGAGCCACCCGAGCTGGAAACCCGAGTCGCGATTTTGATGAGCAAGGCGGAGCAGTCGAACGTCGAGCTGTCCAGTGAGGCGGCCTTCTTTATCGCTCAGAAAATACGATCCAACGTCCGGGAGCTGGAAGGTGCGCTGCGGCTGGTGGTGGCCAATGCCCGTTTCCGCAATGCCCGGATTGATCCGCCGTTTATTCGGGAAAGCCTTAAAGATCTGCTGGCCCTGCACGAAAAGCAGATCAGCATTGATAATATTCAGCGAACAGTGGCTGAGTACTATAAGATCAAGGTCTCGGATCTGTTGTCGAAAAGACGCACCCGAACCGTGACCCGGCCACGCCAGATGGCGATGGTTCTGTCCAAGGAGCTGACCAGTCACAGCCTTCCCGAGATCGGCGAGGCGTTTGGTGGTCGCGACCATACCACGGTTCTTCACGCCTGCCGTAAAGTGCATGAGCTGCGTGAAGAGGATGCGGGTATTCGTAAGGATTATCAGAATTTTATGCGGCTTCTGACCTCTTGAGTCGGTAGGCCGACAACGAACCAATTGCTAGAGAGTTCATACGTTCTTAGCCATGAAAGTCTCCCTGAACCGTGAATCGCTACTTGGCCCGCTACAGTCCATCGCCGGTGTTGTTGAGAAGAAACAGACCATGCCGGTGTTATCCAATGTCCTGCTGGTGGCTGAGGACAACTGTCTGACGCTCACCGGCACTAACACCGAGGTAGAGCTGATTGCCCGAGTGCAGCCAGTTCACGTTGATCAGCCGGGTCGAATTACCGTACCCGCCCGCAAGCTGGCCGACATCTGTCGCTCTCTGGCGGATGACTCGGAGCTGTCGCTGGCACTGGAAAGCGACCGACTGCATCTGCGCTGCGGTAAGAGTCATTTCACGCTTTCGACGCTGCCAGCGGAGCATTTTCCCAACGTCGAAGACGATGATGAAAGCTTGCGACTGGAACTGCCTCAGGGTGAATTCGGAAAACTCCTCGATAGCACCAGTTTTGCCATGGCCCAGCAGGATGTCCGTTTCTATCTGAACGGCCTGCTGCTGGAGATTGATGGTGCCCAGGTGCGCGTGGTCGCGACAGATGGTCATCGGCTTGCCATGGCCACCATGCGAACCGAAACAGCCGTGCCTGAAGCCCGGCAAGTGATCGTGCCGCGCAAGGGTGTACTGGAGTTGTCCCGGTTGCTGGATGACAGCGCCACTCCGGTTTCGCTGGCCATCAGTGATAATCACCTTCGCGCCACTGTCGGTTCCTACACATTTACCTCCAAGCTGATCGAAGGCAAGTTCCCGGACTACAACCGGGTGATTCCTCGCTCGGGCGACAAGGTGGTCGTCGCTGATCGGTTGTCGCTAAAGGGCACGCTGCAGCGCGCTGGAATATTGTCCCACGAGAATATTCGCGGTGTACGTCTGAACCTTTCTCCCAATGAACTACAGGTATTTGCCAACAATCCTGATCAGGAGCAAGCTGAGGATGTCATCTCTGTCGACTATCAGGGTGAGGCGCTGCAGATAGGGTTTAACGTCGGGTATCTCGTCGATGTGCTTAACGCGGTCAAGGATGAGCAGGTCAAGCTGACCCTGGCGAATCCAAACAGCAGTGCTCTGATTGAGGCCTCCGGATCAACTGGCGCACTTTATGTTGTGATGCCGATGAGGCTGTAGGCAGCGGCTAACGGTTAGTCTCTAAATTTAATATATAAAACAAAGGGTTATAGGCGGTCTATTATGAGCACGCTGATCAATTCCGTCAAAGGAGCATTCCGCATAGGGCAGACCCTGTCTGTATTGGGGAATACTGGCATCAGTTGGCTCAGGGGTGACCGGCCACCAACGCCCCGGTTGGTCCGTCAGACCTTTGAATCTCTTGGCGCGACTTACATCAAGCTGGGCCAGTTTATTGCCAGCTCTCCGACCTTCTTTCCCAAGGAATACGTGGAAGAGTTCCAGAACTGTCTGGATAGAACACCCAGTCTTCCTTTTTCGGTGATTCGAAAGATTATTCGCGAGGAACTGGGTCGCCCGATTGATGAAGTCTTTTCCTACATCGATCCTGTGCCCTTGGCCTCTGCGTCTATAGCCCAGGTTCATAGTGCTCGGCTGCTCAGCGGCGAAGAGGTCGTTATTAAAGTACAGAAGCCGGGTGTTGAAAATATCCTGCTGACAGACCTCAACTTCCTGTATTTATCCGCTCGAGCTCTTGAGACCATCGCCCCCAAGCTCTCATGGACCTCGTTGTCTGGAATCGTAGAGGAAATCCAGAAAACGATGATGGAGGAATGTGATTTCATTCAGGAGGCCCGCAATCTTGAAGTTTTCCGGGACTTTCTGAATGACACTCACAATCGGGACGCGACGGTACCCAAGGTTTATCCTGAGGCTTCGAATCGGCGCATTTTGACCATGGAACGTTTCCATGGCGTGCCGTTGACCGATCTGGAGAGCATTCGTGGGTACGCAAGCGATCCGGAAAACACATTGATCACGGCGATGAACACCTGGTTTGCCAGCTTGACCCAGTGTGAGTTTTTCCACGCGGACGTGCATGCCGGTAATTTGATGGTGCTCAAGGATGGTCGTGTCGGCTTCATCGATTTCGGAATTGTAGGCCGCATTAAACCGGATACGTGGCAAGCCGTGTCCGATTTTATTTCGGCGATTACGGTTGGTAACTTCGATGGTGTCGCTGACGCCATGATTCGGATTGGTATCACCAAGGGCAATGTCTCTGCGAACGCTCTGGCCGCTGATCTTCGTCGTCTTTACCAGCAGATGGACAGCGTTGTTCCTGACAATCCTGTTCTGGAGATGGATAAGGCTGAAGACGACGTCAATAATATCCTTATGGACATGGTCAAAGTCGGGGAAAGCCATGGTCTCCATTTCCCCCGTGAATTCGCCCTCCTACTGAAGCAGTTTCTGTACTTCGATCGGTACGTCCATATTCTCGCCCCTGAAATGGACATGTTCATGGACGATCGTCTGAACATGCTTCACTGACACAGGCTATTTTCCGGAGAGGGATCTTGCTCAAGAGTATTGCGTTAGATCGCTTGATCCCTCTGGATAGTTTTCCTTCAACGCGATGACACTTCCCTTTCTTGATCTTCGATACCGCTATTCCTGTTGGTATTTCGATCGCGCTCTTGCAACTCACGGGTCCTCGCTGACATCAGACCCCTCAGGCATTTGGTCATTACTGCGATGGCTTATTGTTCCCGATTGCAGTGGGTCGAAATGGATTGCCACTAGTCATCCGAAGCGGTTTATCTGCAGCGTTGTTAGAGATTTTGCGCGATGACATTGAGTCGCCTCGTCTGTCATCAATTTCGGAATCTCGATGCGTCAGCATTGCAATTCGATTCCGGCTTCAATTTTATCTATGGGGCTAACGGTAGCGGTAAATCCAGTCTTCTCGAAGCTATCGGATATCTGGGTCTCGGCCGATCGTTTCGAGGACATCGACATCAGTCCGTCGTTCAGCACGGGCAAACGGATTTTACGGTCTACGGTGAAGTTGGTCAGGAGCAATCAGGGGAACACCACCGGCTGGGTCTTTCCCGCGACATCCGCAATTCAGAAACGCGACTGAAGCTTGATGGGCAGCCTATCCGAAGTCTTTCTGAACTTGCCCAGAAGTTCCCGGTGGCAGTGATAGATCCAGGTGTTTTTGAAATAACTGCTGGAAGTCCTTCGTCGCGACGCCAATTCCTGGACTGGTCAGTGTTCCACGTGGAACATCAGTATGGGATGCTCTGGCAGCGGACTCAGAGGCTACAGGCGCAAAGGAATAAGCTGCTCAAAAGTGGTAGACTGGACGACGCTCAGATGTCGATCTGGGACCAGCAGTTCGCCCAATCGGCGCGGTCCGTGGCTGAAGCGCGGGAGAGAATATTCAAACTGTTTTCGGCGGCCTTTCAGGTCCTTGTCGAACAATGCGGCGTGACTTGGCTGGCCGATACGCGCCTGGAATTGTTCCCAGGCTGGGATACGAGCCGCGACTTGGAACAGATTCTTCTCGCTGCGCGGGCGCAAGAGCTTAAAGTAGGCCACACTCTCTATGGCCCATCTCGAGCCGATATTCGCCTTAAGGTCGGCAGTCGGGGCGTGGCGGAGACGCTGTCCAGAGGACAACAAAAAACCCTGGTCATTCTTTTCAAGCTAGCCCAAGGTATCGTGTTGGCGCAGTCCGGCAAGAGAGTGACTTATCTTCTTGATGATATAAATGCGGAGCTTGATAGCCACCATCGACAGATGTTGCTCACTCAGCTCAACGATTTGAAAAGTCAGGTATTTATAACAACCATAGAGCGGCCCCCTTTAGCGGAGCTGGCTGGGCTTATTCAGGACTCTGATCCTGGAGTGTTCCACGTGGAACATGGCCGGTTCTCGCAACAATAAATTCTCGCTCAGGAGCGTGTGGATGACGACGTCGAATTATGATTCTTCCAGTATCAAGGTCCTGAAAGGACTGGATGCTGTTCGTAAGCGGCCTGGAATGTACATCGGTGACACTGACGATGGTACGGGGCTGCACCACATGGTGTTCGAAATCGTCGATAACTCAATCGACGAAGCGCTTGCAGGTTATTGTTCTGAAGTAGGGATTATAATTCACCCTGACGAATCAGTGACGGTGCGTGACAACGGTCGAGGTATTCCGACCGGGATGCACGAAGAAGAAGGCGTCTCCGCCGCAGAAGTCATCATGACCGTACTCCACGCTGGTGGTAAGTTTGACGACAACTCCTATAAAGTCTCGGGCGGTTTGCACGGTGTTGGTATTTCGGTCGTCAACGCCCTGTCGACCACTCTGAAACTGACTATTCGGCGCGAAGGTCAGGTATTTGAGCAGACTTACAGTCATGGTGTGCCAGATGCGCCTCTGACCGTGGTCGGAGAAACCGATAAATCAGGTACCCAGGTTCACTTTGTTCCTTCGCCTGAAACGTTTTCCAACATAAAGTTCCACTACGACATTCTCGCAAAACGACTGCGTGAGCTCGCCTTCCTGAACAGCGGCGTCTGTATTCGTCTTTACGACGAGCGCACTGGTAAAGAAGAAATCTTCCAGTACGACGGCGGGTTGAGAGCGTTTGTTGAGCATCTGAACACCAATAAGGCTTCGATTAACCGCGTTTTCCATTTCAATAAAGAAGGCCGCGAAGACGGTATCGCTGTAGAAGTGGCGATGCAGTGGAACGAAGGCTTCCAGGAAAATATTTACTGCTTTACTAACAATATTCCCCAGCGGGATGGCGGCACGCACCTGGCTGGGTTCCGTGCCGCTCTGACACGTTCGCTCAATTCTTACATTGAATCCGAGGGTCTAGGTAAAAAGGCTAAGGTCAGTACCTCCGGCGACGATGCGCGGGAAGGTTTGACCGCAATCATCAGCGTGAAAGTACCAGATCCCAAGTTTTCCTCTCAGACCAAGGACAAGCTGGTCTCTTCAGAGGTTAAAACAGCGGTAGAACAAGAGCTTTATCAATGCTTTGCAGACTATCTGCAGGAGCAGCCGAACGAAGCCAAAATGATCGTCAACAAGATGATCGAAGCGGCTCGGGCACGCGAAGCCGCCCGTCGGGCGAGAGACATGACTCGTCGCAAAGGCGCCCTGGATATTGCCGGCCTGCCCGGCAAGCTGGCCGACTGCCAGGAAAAGGATCCGGCCCTGTCAGAACTGTTCATAGTGGAGGGTGACTCGGCCGGCGGTTCCGCCAAACAGGGCCGAGACCGCAAGACTCAGGCGATTCTGCCTCTCAAAGGTAAGATCCTGAACGTTGAAAAAGCCCGCTTCGACAAAATGCTGGGTTCAGCTGAAGTTGGCACCCTGATTACAGCATTGGGCTGCGGAATAGGCCGCGAAGAATTCGATGCCGACAAATTGCGCTATCACTCGATCATTATCATGACGGATGCGGACGTGGATGGCTCTCACATCCGTACCCTGCTGCTGACCTTCATGTTCCGCCAGATGCGCGAGATTATCGAGCGCGGCCACGTCTTCATTGCCATGCCGCCCCTGTATAAGGTCAAGCGGGGCAAACAGGAACAGTACCTGAAGGACGAGAAAGCCAAAGAAGCGTATCTGACGCAGTCCGCCCTTGAGAGTGCACAGCTGTTCGTGAATCCGGAAGCGCCGGCAATTAAAGACAGTGCCCTGGAGAATATGGTCAAGGAATACCAGGCCGTCATGACCATGATTGAGCGGCTGTCCCGGGTTTATCCGCAGGCTGTGCTTGAGCAGATGGTGCGCCATCGCACGCTGTCCGTTGAAGCCCTGAAAGATGAGTCAGAGGTTAGAGCCTGGCTGGAAGGTATGAGTGCGGGACTGGATCTGGATACCAAAACCGGCACCAAATACACCTTTGATGTGCACTACGACGGTGAGCGGAATCTCTATCTGCCGAAGGTAACCTTGTTTGTGCACGGTATCCCAACCGATCATATCTTCAGTCAGGACTTCTTCCAGTCTCCGTCCTATCGTGCGATTGCGAAAATGGGCGAGACCCTGGATGGACTGATCGAAGAAGGGGCTTACGTTCAGCGTGGAGAGCGCAAGCAGCCGGTGTTGAGCTTCGAAGCAGCGCTGCAGTGGCTGATGAAAGAAGCCCAGCGGGGTTTGAACATCCAGCGCTATAAGGGTCTGGGTGAGATGAATCCGGATCAGCTCTGGGAAACCACCATGGACCCAGAAACCCGTCGAATGATGAAGGTCACGATCGAGGACGCCATTGCGGCTGATCAGATCTTTACGACGTTGATGGGTGATGACGTTGAGCCGCGTCGCGCCTTTATTCAGACCAACGCGCTGGAAGTGGCTAACCTCGACGTCTAGCGATGGCTTTGCCCTGTTGTAGCTCCGGAGCTGAACCGGATCTTTAAAGACAGTAGTTGGCAATAAGAAAGGCGACCTTTTGGTCGCCTTTTTCGTATCTTATTGATAATTATGCGTTTCTATCTTGATTCTTGCGTTCCTGCTCTTCGCGCAGGTGAGGCGCCATCACTTCGTCCAATGTAAAACCCGTCAATTTTCGAATAGTGCGCCAGAGGTAATAGAAGATGGCGAACATCATGATCAATGACGGGATAGCGATCATGGGATAGCTCACCAGCGTCATCCGCCCAAGTTCTTCGTTAAAAGCCTGGGTGCCAGCCGGGCTGGAAACGATCCAACGCGCCAGGACGTAATTCATCACGGCTGAGAACGCAAAGGTGCCACTGAAGTAGTAGCTGGCCTTCAACAGCCTGTTTTCGAATTCCGGCACGCTATTACGCTCTTCCAGACGCTGCTGGATGCGGTCAACGTCAAGCACCGTGCGGTTATACATCAGGGTGCGAACCAGCGGATATCGGGTACGGGTAGATACAAGCACCGCGATACCGATGACGGCGGGTACCGCCGCTTCCTTGATCGCCAGCCACTTGGGATTAAGCTCCAGCAGACCAATGCCGCCTGTCAGCGCCACGCTGATCAGACCCAGGATGGAAATGAAGTTGGTCTTACGGTACCGGATGCTTTCATACAGGCCCCATCCCAGTGGGAAGGCCAGAGCGAGCAGGAGAGCGTTGACGTTGCCCAGGGCGTCGTCGCCACTGAGTTTCATGAGGATCAGCGAGGGAATGATGATGCTGATCAGAAGATCAATTAGCGGTCTGGGTTTGCGCTCTGGCGCGCCGCTCTGTTCGGATGTCATTTGAGAAGAATCCTTTGAGATTTCCGGTCGTGTTGTACGTACCTCTTCAGTCACCGCAGACACGGAACCAAAGGTATAAGGACGAGGCCTAGAGTATCGCTGTGAAACGCGGAAGGCACGGTACTGTTCGTAAAAAATGACGCTGGCCGTATCAGTACAAGAGAATAAAAGAGAGTACGGAGCCTGATTAACGGCGGTGCGCTGAATACTGCGAGAGAGAAGAGCGGGAAAGGTGATTGGTCGGCGTGGCAGGATTCGAACCTGCGACCCCTTCGTCCCGAACGAAGTGCGCTACCAAGCTGCGCCACACGCCGATTCACGGCGGTATTATACAAATTCGCCGCTCTATTACCAGTGCTCTCAGTGTCCGCTAGTGATGCTTTGCACTGATCAGAGCTGCCGTCCGTTGAGTGCTACTGCTGTTTGCCGGGTTCTGAATCAAACAGGTATTCATGATGATTGCCGATAGGATTTTGCATCAGGAACTCACGGGCGAAGGTGGCGAGGTTGTCGACAATGGTGACTTTGTCGGCCAGTTCGCTGTCCAGCAGTTGGACTTCGGTTTCCTCACCGTTGCCGGTTCGTACCAGCACCAGATCGCAATGCGCCGCTTCGCCTGCCTGCAGGTCCTTGAGGCTGTCTCCGACCATCACTGCGGGAGAGTCATCGGACATGTTCAAACCGGTGCGTATGGCATCGAGAAGCCCTGTCTCGGGCTTTCGGCAGGAACATCCCTCATCGGGATGGTGGGGACAGTAGGCGATCAGCTCAATTCGGCCATCCAACTGGCCCACCAGGTGGCGTAGCCGCTTGTGCATGGCGTTGAGGGTTTTGTGATCGTAATAGCCGCGGCCGATACCGGATTGATTGGTAGCGACCGCAACCAGATGCCCCGCCTTGCTGAGCTCGGCGATGGCTTCAATGCTGCCGGGGATGGGTTGCCATTCGTCGGTACTACAGATGTAGCCACCATCGAACTGATTGATCACACCATCTCTATCGAGAATGATCAGCATTGTGCCAGCGCGTTACTCAGTCAGTACCAGGCAGCAGAGAGATGTCGGCGACCCGGAGGAACAGGTTTCGCAAACGGTTCAGCAGCGCTAAACGATTTGCCCTTACCTTAGGATCATCGGCCATAACCATGACTTCGTCAAAAAACTGATCCACAGGTGCCCTCAGCTTGGCCAGCGACTGCAGGGCTTCTTCGTAGCGGCCCTGCTCGAACAACGGGGCTACCGCATCCGCCTGCGACTGAACCTGTGACGCCAGGGCCTGTTCGGTATCGTCCTTCAGCAGGCCGGCATCCACCTCTTCGCCGATGTCGCCACTGACTTCAGACGCCTGCTTGGCGAGGATGTTGGATACGCGTTTGTTGGCAGCGGCCAGCGCCTTCGATTCGGGCAACTGGCGGAACGCGGCCACGGCGTGAATCCGCTGATCGAAATCGACAGGCCGGGTGGGGCGGCGAGCATGAACCGCCAGGTAGATCTCAGCGCCTATGCCCTGCTCCTCGTAGTGGGCCCTGAATCGCTCCAGCATGTAGTCCACCACCGGGGTAACCGGATCTTCTGCGGTCAGCTGGGTGAAGTTTTCAGCTGCCCACTGGCAGCAGACTTCCAGATCCAGAGGCAGCTTGCGCTCGATGATGATGCGTAGAACGCCCAGTGACGCGCGGCGCAGCGCAAAGGGATCACGAGTACCTGAGGGCGGCTGGTTGATACCAAACAGGCCCACCAGCGAATCCAGGCGGTCGGCGATGGCCAGTGCGCAGCCGGTCAGGGTGGTTGGCAGATCATCGCCGGCAAAGCGGGGCATGTACTGCTCGTTGAGGGCCTGGGCGACCTCGTCGGCTTCGCCGTCGTTGCGAGCGTAGTACTGGCCCATGATGCCCTGAAGTTCAGTGAACTCCAGTACCATCTCGGTCACCAGATCGGTTTTGCCCAACATGGCAGCCCGTTCAGCCTGCTCCGGGTCACTGCCGATGGTTTCGGCAATACGGCGGGCCAGAGCGGCAACCCGGACCGACTTGTCGTAAACGCTGCCAAGCTTCTCCTGGAAGACAATCGGCTTGAGAGAATCGATCCGTTGCTCCAGCGGGGTTTTGCGATCGGTCTCGTAAAAGAAGGCGGCGTCGGAAAGCCGGGGACGAATGACCTTCTCATTACCGGCAATCACCTGGGATGGATCGCGACTTTCCAGGTTGGCCACGGTGATAAACAGCGGCAGCATGCGCTGCTGGGCGTCGACCACGTGAAAGTACTTCTGGTGCTCCTTCATCGAAGAAATGAGTGCTTCAGAAGGAACATCCAGGAACCGCTCCTCAAAGCGACCCATCAACGGCACGGGCCATTCGTTCAGGGCGGTCACTTCGTCCAGCAGATCCTCGTCAATAACGGCCTCGCCGTTCGCTTCTCGACGGGCCAGTTCGACAACGCCTTCGCGAATCTTCTCGCGGCGCTGGCTGAAGTCGGCGAGCACATAACCTTCCTTCGCCAGCACCACTTCGTAGTCGTTGGGGCTGGGAATGATCAGCGTGGCCGGATGATGGAAGCGGTGGCCTTTGGTTTTGTTGCCAGGCTTCAGGCCCATAACCGGGGTGTCGATCACCTTGCTGCCATACATCAGGATGACCCAGTGCACAGGCCGCACGAATTCTGTGCGATAACTGCCCCAGCGCATACGCTTGGGGATCGGCAGTCCAGCGAGGGACTTTTCGATCAGGTTGGGTAACAGCTCAACCGTCGGCCGGCCTTTTTCAACGGTGCGATACACCAGCCAGGCGCCCTTGTCGGTTTCCATGGTATCCAGCTGATCGGGAGCCACACCGACGGAATTGGCAAAACCGGTCAAGGCACGGGTGGGGTTGCCTGCGTCATCAAAGGCGGCCTTCACCGCTGGACCGCGCTTTTCTACGGGCTTGTCGGGTTGCGAACCGGCAAGATGTCGAACGCGCACAGCCAGCCGCCGTGGGGCAGCAAAACCTTCGATTTCACCGTGCTCAATACCTGCACTTTCCAGACCTGAGCGAATACCTTCCACAAAGGCTTCGGAAAGTGAGCGCAGGGCTTTGGGAGGTAATTCCTCGGTGCCCAGTTCTACCAGAAAATCCTGATTAGGCATGTTATGCATTCTCTTTTGCGTTTTGCGCGGCGGCGATGACTTCGTCTCTCAGGCTGGCAGGCGCCAGTGGGAAACCTAATTCCAGGCGACTGTCGAAATAGGCCTGGGCCACGGCTCGGGCCAGTGAACGAACCCGCAGAATGAAGCGCTGACGCTCGGTCACGGAGATGGCGTGACGGGCATCCAGAAGGTTGAACGTGTGGGAAGCCTTGAGCACCTGCTCGTAGGCCGGCAGGGCCAGATTGGCCCCAATCAGCCGCTGGCTTTCGCGCTCGTGCACATCAAAGCAGTCGAACAGAAAGGCTGTGTCGGCCTGCTCAAAGTTGTAGGTCGACATTTCCACTTCGTTCTGATGGAACACGTCGCCGTAGGTGACCACGCCATCGGGTCCTTCGGTCCAGACCAGGTCGTAGACGCTGTCCACGCCCTGGAGATACATGGCGATCCGCTCAAGGCCATAAGTCAGCTCACCCGTCACGGGGTAGCATTCCAGACCACCTACCTGCTGGAAATAAGTGAACTGGGTGACTTCCATACCGTTAAGCCAGATCTCCCAGCCAAGGCCCCAGGCGCCCAGCGTCGGGGATTCCCAGTTGTCTTCCACAAACCGGATATCGTGAACCAGCGGGTCGAGTCCCAACGCCTTCAGCGACTCAAGATAGAGCTCCTGAATATCGTCCGGAGACGGTTTCAGAACAACCTGAAACTGGTAGTAGTGCTGCAGGCGATTGGGATTCTCGCCGTAGCGTCCATCAGTGGGGCGGCGGCTCGGCTGAACATAGGCGGCGTTCCAGGTTTCCGGGCCAATGGCACGAAGGAAGGTAGCCGGATGGAAGGTTCCGGCACCGACCTCCATATCCAGCGGCTGGAGTACAACACAGCCCTTGTTTGCCCAGAAATTCTGCAGTGCGAGGATCAGTCCCTGGAAGGTTTTGACGTTGGACTTGGCCGGCTCGGTCATGACATTGCCTGTTCGATGGTGGTCTTTGCGGCCCCGCCTGGCCGGGCAGGGTCTGAGAGAGGGGGGAATTATACGCTCCCGTAAACGCTATTTCTAAGGTGCCTGGGAAAAAGTCAGGGTTGGCGGGCCTCACTGCGTCACATTCGGAGAATACGGCCGGCGCAGGAGCGCCCAGCCGACGGAGCAGGACGTCAGCGACGCCAGAAGGCCGGGGTTAACAGCACCAGCAGAGTGAAGACTTCCAGCCGGCCCAGCAGCATTGCAAAGCACAGCGTCCACTTGGCGACATCGTTGAGATTGCCGTAATGGTAGGCGACTTCACCAAGGCCGGGACCCAGGTTGTTCATGGTCGCCGCCACGGCGGTCCAGGCGGTCACCTGGTCCAGTCCGGTGGACAGAAGCACAATCAGCATCAGCACAAACATCAGCATGTAAACGGAGAAAAATCCCCAGACCGCCTGTAGTACACGATCAGAGACTGGCCGGTTGCCCAGCTTCACCGGAATGACCGCGTTCGGATGCAGCAGACGTTTGATTTCCCGCGAGCCCTGGCGCCATATCAGCAGAATACGCATGACTTTCATGCCGCCGCCGGTGGAGCCTGCGCAGCCGCCCATAAAAGCCAGCACGAACAGAAGGAATGGCAGCATGAGAGGCCACTGGCTGAAGTCGGCTGTGCCAAAGCCGGTGGTCGTGGCCACGGAGACCACCTCAAAAATACCTTTGGTAATGGCGCCCATGGGATCGAGCGTCGAGGTAACGATCAGCACAACGATCGTAATGAGACTGACCACGAGTAAGGTGCCCAGGTAGAAGCGGAACTCCGAGTCGAGCCAGTAGGCTTTGAGACTGCGACTGCGAAAAGCCATAAAATGCAGCGCAAAATTGGCGCCGCTGATAATCATGAAAAAGACCGCGATCATCTCTATGGCCATGCTGTCGAAATAGCCGATGCTGGCATCATGAGTCGAGAAGCCACCAATGGCCACGGTCGAAAAGCTGTGGCCGATGGCATCGAACCAGGACATGCCGGCCAGCCAGTAGGCCAGTGCGCAGACAATGGTGAGCGCCACATAGATGTACCAGAGGGCTTTGGCTGTCTCGCCGATTCTGGGGGTAAGTTTGTTGTCCTTGACCGGTCCGGGTACTTCAGCCCGGTACAGCTGCATGCCCCCGATGCCGAGCATGGGCAGAATCGCCACGGCCAGCACGATAATCCCCATGCCGCCCAGCCACTGTAATTGCTGCCGGTACCAGAGGATGGATTCGGGCAGGCTGTCGATACCGGTGATAACGGTGGCGCCGGTGGTGGTGAGACCGGAAACAGACTCGAACAGGGAATCGATAAAGCTGTAGGGCGGATTTTCACTGAGGTAGAGCGGCACGGTTCCGGCCAGCCCCAGAGCCACCCAGAAAAGCGTGGTAATGACGAAGCCATCGCGTATGCGTAGCTCGCCATGAACCTTGCGAAACGGCAGCCAGATGGCAATGCCAATACCGCCGATGAGCGCCAGGCCGTTGATGAATCGCATCCACTGACCGTCGTCGTAGATCAGTGATATACCCAGCGGCGGCAGCATGGTGAGGCTGAACAGCATCATCAGGATGCCGAGTACCTTGCCAATGACTGGATAGCGCATGCTGAATGAGTCCTAGAAGAACGTGAGTCCGACCTGGAACAGCCGTTCCACATCCCGAATTCGGCGTTTGTCGACCAGGAAGAGAATGACGTGATCGTCCGGCTGTACCCGAATGTGATCGTGGGCTATCAGCACTTCGTTCTGGCGGACGATGGCACCGATGGTGGTGCCTTCAGGCAGGGGGATTTCATCCAGTCGTCGTCCGACGACCTTGGACGAGCGATGATCGCCATGGGCGATGGCTTCGATAGCCTCCGCAGCGCCGCGTCGCAGCGAGTGGACGTTGACGACGTCACCACGACGAACGTGAGTCAGGAGACTACCGATGGTGGTCTGCTGTGGCGAGATAGCCACGTCGATCTCACCGCCCTGAATCAGATCTACATAGTCAGGATTGTTGATCAGCGTCAGTACTTTGCGTACACCCAGCCGTTTCGCCAGCAACGAAGCCATGATGTTGGCTTCGTCGTCATTGGTGACGGCGCAGAAGACATCGGTACCCTCGATATTTTCTTCCAGCAACAGATCCTTGTTGGCGGCGTTGCCCTGCAGAACAATGGTCTTGCGCAGACGCTCGGACAGCATGGTGCAGCGGCCCGGATTACGCTCAATGATCTTCACCTGCATCCGGCCCTCAAGGGTCTGCGCCAGCCGGTGGCCAATGTTACCGCCCCCACAGATGATGATGCGCTTATAGGGCTTCTCCAGAGGCTGCAGCTCGCTCATGACGGAACGGATGTGGTCAGAGCCGGCGATAAAAAAGACTTCGTCGCCTTCCTCAATCACCGTGGTGCCTTCAGGAATGATTGGCCGGTCCTTGCGGAAGATAGCCGCTACCCGTGTCTCTATCTTGGGCATGTGATTGCGCAGGTAGGACAGCTCATGGCCGACCAGCGGCCCGCCACGGGTAGCCTGAAGTGCGACCAGCCGAGCGACGCCCTTGGAAAATTCGAGTACCTGCAGCGCGCCGGGGTATTCGATCAGCCGGGTGATATGACGGGTAACGACTTCTTCGGGACTGATCAGCACGTCGACCGGGAATCCATTCTCGCGGAACAGCTCCTTTTTAACGAGATAGGCGCTGGCGCGGACCCGGCTGATCTTGGTGGGTGTCCTGAACAGGGTCCAGGCCACCTGGCAGGCCACCATGTTGACTTCGTCGCTGTTGGTGGTGGCAATCAGCATATCGGCATCTTCAGCGCCAGCCTGCCGCAGTACCGAAGGATACGAGCCGCTGCCCTGAACCGTGCGGATATCGAGACGATCCTGCAGCTCTCGCAGGCGGGTGGCGTCGGTATCCAGAACAGTGATGTCGTTAGCTTCATTGGCCAAATGCTCAGCCAGCGTGCCACCTACCTGTCCTGCTCCGAGGATGATGATTTTCATCGCTACCTCACCGCTTCAGCATCTGTAGACATCGGTAGCCGCCAGCGGGTGACCAGCGACCACCACTTCAGGTCGGAACAACCCTTCACGAGGTGCTTTCCTTATCCAGACTGGCGTAGAAGAAGCCGTCGTGAGCCTGTGGATTCGGAAAAAGCTGACGCCCTGCCCCGGTATCGATTCCCCAGGGATAATCCATGGCGCCGAGCCGGGCATCAGCCGTACTCTTGATGAAGCGCTGAATTATACGGTGATTCTCCTGGGGGAATACAGAACATGTGGCGTAGACGAGGCGACCACCGGGGGCGAGAATCTGCCAGAGTCGCTCCAGTAATTCCAACTGGATGCTGGCCAGAGCGGGAAGATCGGTTTCGCGCCGCAGCATCTTGATATCCGGATGGCGTCGAATCACACCGCTGCCGCTGCAGGGTGCATCCAGAAGAATGCGATCAAAAAGCCGGCCGTCCCACCACTGTTTTGTGTCGCCTGCATCGGCCTCGATCACGGTGGCGGCGAGATCCAGTCGGCGCAGGTTGTCCTCAAGTCGCGGCAGTCGGGCACCGGCGCTATCGACAGCGACCACTTCGGCCAGGCCGGGGCAGGCTTCAAGAATGGCGCAGGTCTTGCCGCCGGGAGCGGCGCAGGCATCCAACACTCTCTGGCCTGGCGCCAACTGCAGTAGGTCTGTACATAGCTGAGCCGCTTCATCCTGGACACTGACCAGGCCATCTTCAAAATAAGGCAAACGGGTGACGGGCACGGCAGCAGTCAGCTGCAGCGCATGGGGCGCAAAGTCGGTGGGCTGACTCTCAATGCCTACCTCGGCCAGCTGCTGACGATACTGTTCCCGATTGGTCCGCGCCTGGTTGACTCGCAGGGTCATTGGTCCCTGCCGATTGTTGGCGTCGAGAATACTCTGCCAATGCTCTGGCCAGTTGTGGCGCAGCTTTTCAGTCATCCAGGAGGGATGGCTAAACCGGTCGTCGCCGCCGGTAATTTCCGCAGGTTCTCCGTCCCGCTGGGCACTGCGCAGAACGCCGTTCACAAGGCCGGTGAGATGAGGGCGGCCCAAGGTGCGGCAGGCTTCCACCGCTTCATTGACCACGGCATAGTCCGCCCGTTCGCTATGGCGAAGCTGGAACAGAGCCGTGATCAACAGATGGTGAACGATACGGTCGGAGGCTCGCAGCGGGCGTTTCAGGCGGGTCGCCAGCTCGGCCTCCAGGCGGTAGAACCAGCGGCAGGCACCGTAGCTCAGCGCCTGCAATCCGGCCCTGTCGCTATCACCCACCCGCTGTTGGGCTTCGGGCATGACCTGAGCCAGTGAGCGGCCCTGCTCTACGTCGAGCAGTACCTGTGCGATTTCGATGCGCAGATTCGCCTGGGCCATCAGCTGAGCACCTGTCCCGGCAGTAGCAGCGGTTTGCCGCCGTTGATCAGATCGCGAACGCTCTGAGCACGGCTGCCGGGCAGTTGCACCTGAGTCAGGCGCAGGCAGCCGGCGCCACAGGCGATGTCCGCGCCTTCCGGGGTGCGTTGAAGGACGGTGCCCGGAGGCTCTGGCATGGCATGCCCAGAAATCATCTCGGATGCATGAATACGCAGGACTTTGCCGTCATTTTCGGTGAACGTGCCGGGAAATGGATTAAACGCGCGAATAAGGCGATCAAGCACAACCGCCGAATCCGCCCAGTCGATTCGGCCTTCTGCCTTCTCCAGCTTGCGTGCGTAGCAGGCTTGGCTGTCGTCCTGGGGTTCAGGATTGAGCGAGTCCAGACGGGCCAGGGCCGTGACGATGGCTTCGCCGCCCAGTCCGGCCAGGCGGTCATGCAGGCTTTGGCCCGTATCGTCGTTGCTGATCGGCGTGCTGAGTTTCAGCAGCATGTCGCCGGTATCGAGCCCCACATCCATCTGCATGATCGTAATGCCGGTTTCGCGGTCGCCGGCCGCAATGGCTCGCTGAATCGGAGCCGCACCACGCCAACGAGGCAACAAAGAGGCATGTATGTTGAGACAGCCACGCTTCGGAATAGTCAGCACGGATGCAGGCAGTATCAGTCCATAGGCGGCCACAATCATCAGATCGGGCTGCAGCTGGCCCAGCGCTTCGCGGGTGTCTGCTTCGCGGAAGTTCTCCGGCTGCCGCACCTCGATGCCCGCCTCCAGAGCCAGCGCTTTCACCGGGCTTGGCCGCAGCTGACGGCCTCGTCCGGCTGGCCGATCCGGTTGCGTGTAGACCGCAACGATGTCGTGGCCCGCTGTTAGCAGCGCTTTCAGAGCCGTGGCGGCGAAATCGGGAGTACCGGCAAAAACAATGCGCACAGCGAATGTCCTGAGTGATTCTTGAGAATAGAAGTGCGTGTTAAAACAAAACCGGGCACTGGGGCCCGGTTCGTTTATACCGCTAGAGTATCAGGATCAACAGAATTCGTCCTACCGCCAGGGAGTGCGATTATCCGGTGGCCTGCACTTTGTGCTGCTTCTGCAGTTTTTTGCGGATGCGATTACGCTTCAGCGGGCTGAGATAATCCACAAACAGCTTGCCATTGAGGTGATCCATTTCGTGTTGAATGCACACCGCCAACAGGCCTCTGGCCTCAAGCTCAAACGGCTTACCCTCGCGATCCAGAGCTCGGATCATGACGTGATTGATACGTGTCACTTCCTCGTAGAAGCCCGGCACAGAGAGACAGCCTTCCTGCATGTCCTCCGGTTCGCCTTCGAGTTCTTCAAACTCAGGATTCACGAACACCATGGGCTCATTGCGTTCTTCGCTCAGATCCATCACCACGATCCGCTGATGAACATTCACCTGAGTCGCTGCGAGGCCAATACCGGAGGCGTCGTACATGGTTTCAAACATGTCGTCGATCAGCTGGCGCGTTTCGTCTGTGACCGACTCAACGGGCTTGGCCACTGTACGCAATCTTGGATCCGGAAATTCGAGTATCTCTAGCTTCATATATTCAATCGTGAGTAAGCGCTGGCCGGGCAATTGGCCCGTGCGTCGGGAAATGGGAATCAGATCTGCGCAAAGTCGCAGAAAACAACTAATCTTAGCGAACAGGGTGACGTCATGATCGAAAGATGTCGACGCGGGCCTGTCGCGCCCTAGAGTCAAGTATCTCTCAGGAGCGCAATTGATTACAAACCGATCAATCGATAGAAAGACGCTATTGATCACGTAACCGCGCCAAATTGAGTCATCCACTTTCGTCGTTGTGCCTTCCAGAAAGGCAACCAGCCTTCCTGCGAAGCCACGCCTAGAGAGTGAAGCGCTCTGAAAGCCAGAGGTGATCCGGAGTTGTTCAGAGGCTCCTTAACGGTTAGGTGGTCAGACGAGACAAAAGATAACACCACAAAACACGGTGTTTCTTCTATAGTTATGGCAATAATGACCGCACCGACATGTCTGACTTCGGTTTTCCGCCAGCGTTTGGCAGGAGACCAGGTAATTGGATCGGACGATTTCCGCAGATAGCGCGGGCTTAAGTCTGTTGTGTGCCAACAAATCAATGAGAATGTGAGCGCAAGGATTTTGACCATGAGGAAACTGCTGTACGGGCTGGTGGTATCGTCGCTTCTGGCCTCTTCCTGGGTACAGGCTGCTGGACCAAAACTCCGGGCCGATCATCCGGAAACCTATACCGTGGTCAAAGGAGACACTCTGTGGGATATCTCTGGAAAATTCCTGGACAACCCCTGGTATTGGCCAGAAATTTGGCATGCCAACCCGCAGATCAATAATCCCCACCTGATTTATCCTGGTGACCGTCTTGCGCTGGTCTATATCGATGGCAAACCACGCCTCACCAAGGTTACCGGTCGCAATACTGGAGGCGTAGTCAAACTGTCGCCGAAGGTGCGCAGCGAGCCGATTGATACCCCGATCCCGACAATTCCTCTGAGTGAAATATCGAGCTTCCTGTCCAAGACCCGGGTTGTTTCACCGGAGCAGCTCGAAGAGTCGCCCTATATTCTGGAGGGTGAAGAAAGCCGCATCATCGTCGGTACCCGGGATCGCTTTTATGCAAGGGGTGTGACCTCGACCGACCGCGTTGGCGTGTTCCGCCGTGGTCAGGCCTACGTTGATCCGGATACTGAAGAATTTCTGGGTCTTGAAGCCCGCGCCATCGGTCGGGCTGAAGTCAAAGATCGCGATGGCGAAGTCATGACCCTGGCCGTCACCAAGGCGTTTCAGGAAATGCGGGTCGGTGATCGTCTTCTCGCCGAAGAAGACCGCCGCATTGAAACCACGTTTACGCCCAGCGCTCCGGACAGCGAAATCCGGGGCAAAATGATCGCCGTCGATGAAGGCGTTACCCAGATTGGTCAGTACGACGTAATCGTGATCAACCGCGGCGAACGCGAAGGCCTCAAGGCGGGTAACGTGCTGGCGGCATTCAAAGCTGGCAACGTGGTTCGCGACCCGTACACCAAGGAGGCCATTGAGTTGCCTTCCGAGCGCGCGGGTCTGGTCATGGTGTTCCAGACTTATGAAAGGGTCAGCTATGGGCTGGTACTCAGCGCCAATCGGGTATTATCCATTGGCGACGAGGTTCGCAATCCCTGACCATTGAGTGACCAGGCTGTCGCAACGGCGGCCAGTCATTTGAATCTGAATCTGATTACTGACGAACCTGCCAAGGATGGCGGGTTGCTCACCACAAGGACTGTGACTCTCCGTGTTTCTCAAAGATCTCTTCACCCCTGCATCTGAACCGCAAGCCCCGCGCGGTGTACCCGATCTCGACCCATGGCTGGTCTTGTCCCGATTGCCAAGGCTTCGGCTGGCTCAGCGGATCTCACTTCTTGAGAACTTCGCCGATCCTCTGCAACTGCTGACCCTGCCTGAGGCTCAACTCATTGCCATGCAGCTGGCGCCCGCCACCTGCCAGATGATCAGCGCCTGGCAGCGCGGCGACAGTGGCCATCCTGAAATTGCCAAATGTGTCAGCATTGCGCGTCGCTGCAATGAACTGGGTATCACTTTGTTGGGTCTCTCTGATCCGCAGTTTCCGCCAGCGCTCAGGGCGATCCCGGATCCGCCCCTGCTGCTGTTTATCCAGGGTGCGGCGGCCTTGTTGCACCATCCGCAGATTGCTGTGGTGGGCAGCCGGCGGGCCAGTGCCCAGGGGCTGTCCCTGGCCCGGGAAATCGCCGGTGAGCTGGTGGATTCTGGTTTTCAGATTACCAGCGGACTGGCATTGGGAATCGACGGTGCGGCCCACGAAGGGGCCCTTCACGCTTCCGGGACCACGATAGCCGTCATCGGCACCGGCCACGACCAGCCTTACCCGCGGTCTCACATAGGTCTGCGGGATCGTATTGCCCGTCAGGGTGTCGTGGTTTCTGAATATCCGCCGGGCACGCCGGCACGAGCCGGGCATTTTCCCCGTCGCAACCGGATTATCAGTGGGCTTGCGCAGGGGATTCTGGTGGTCGAGGCTGGGCTTAAAAGCGGCTCGCTGATTACAGCCCATACGGCCCTGGAACAGGGGCGGGAGGTCTTCGCCATGCCCGGCTCGGTGCGCAATCCTGAAAGCCGCGGCTGCCATTATCTCATCCGCCAAGGGGCGCATCTGGTGGAGTCGGCGTCCGATATCGTGGCGGAACTGTCGGCGTTCTGGGTGGATGCTCCCGAGAGAAGAGCGCTCGAAGGCATGCCAGCTCACGGAGAAAGAGCGGCCAAAGTTGGGAGGTCCGAGGCCCCGGCAGGACCGGCTGAGGGCTGTGATGCGCATGCAGTTCTACAGGCTCTGGGGTATGATCCGCAATCCACCGATGATCTGTGTGAGGCCACAGGGCTGGCGGCCCCGCCTCTGCTGCAAGCCTTGCTGACGCTTGAGCTGGAGGGTCTGGTGGAAGCTGTGCCGGGGGGTTATCAGAGAATCCGCTGACCGCATTCTCGCGCTGCCCAGAACCGCATGCGTACGGTTCAGGCAGCAAGCGCCCGGCACCGAAAGCATTCACTTTTGTGCCTTATAAGCGTGAGTCAGATGAGTACGAAACTGCATCCCTGGCGTGTTCGGGAACTGGCCAGAGACCTGTTGGCCGGTAAAATTGTGGCCTATCCCACCGAAGCGGTCTGGGGCCTGGGTTGCGACTATCGCAATCAGGCCGCCGTGGAACGCTTGCTGGCATTGAAAAGCCGGCCTGTCGACAAGGGTTTGATCCTGGCAACGGGGCAGATTGAACAGGTCGAGCCTCTGTTGGCGTTGCTGCCTGAAGAGCAGGCGGCCAAAGCCCGGTCCGTATGGCCAGGACCCTACACCTGTGTGATACCGGATCCAGAGCAGCAGATCCCCGAGTGGATTCGCGGCGAACACGACTCGGTCGCGATCCGCGTCAGTCGTCATCCGCTGATTGGCCAGTTGTCCCAGGCGCTGGGTATGCCGCTGGTGTCTACCTCCTGCAATCCTGCGGGGCGTCCCCCCGCTCGAACCGCCTGGCAGGTGGCCCGTTATTTCGGCCAGGAAGTCGATGTCATCAGCGGGGGCGACACCGGCGGCGCCCGCGCGCCTAGCACCATTATCGATGTCCGTTCCGGCAAGCAGTTACGATAGGAATAATCATGTCATATAGCTCGACACCGGATGCCAACGCGGTCCGCGACTACCTGCTGGGACTGCAGGACCGGATCTGTGACGGGTTGTCCGCACTCGATGGTGAGCCGTTTATCACCGACAGCTGGCAGCGCCCTGAAGGCGGTGGCGGGCGTAGCCGAGTTCTGGCGCAAGGCAGGGTCTTTGAAAAAGGCGGCGTAAACTTTTCCCACGTGATGGGCGCCACCATGCCTCCGTCGGCGACTGCGCACCGGCCAGAGCTGGCTGGCGCGCCCTGGGAAGCGATGGGCGTTTCCCTGGTCATGCACCCCCTCAATCCCTATGTGCCGACCTCTCACGCCAACGTGCGATTCTTTATGGCGAGGCCCGCTGATCGGCCCCCGGTCTACTGGTTTGGTGGCGGTTATGATCTGACACCCTACTACGGCTTTGATGAGGACTGCCGGCACTGGCACGACATCGCGCGGCGAGCCTGTTCAGCCTTTGGTGACGATCTCTACGGCCGCTTCAAACAATGGTGCGACGAATACTTTTTCCTGCCTCATCGCAACGAACCGCGCGGCGTGGGTGGCCTGTTCTTCGACGATTTCAATACCGGCGACTTTGATCGGGATTTTGGATTTCTGCAGTCCGTGGGTGACAGCTATCTTGAAGCCTACCAACCGATTGTCGAACGCCGCCTGGATCATCCCTATGGCGATCGTGAGCGCGATTTCCAGCAGCATCGTCGAGGCCGCTACGTGGAGTTCAATCTGGTCTATGACCGGGGGACTCTGTTTGGTCTCCAGTCCAAGGGCCGCACCGAGTCCATTCTGATGTCGCTGCCGCCGACCGTGAAATGGACCTACGACTACCAGAGCGAACCAGGATCGCCGGAGGCGAAACTGCTCGACTACTATCTCACCGGGCGCAACTGGCTGGAGGAGGTCTGATGACAACCGACATCTACGCCGTGATGGGCCATCCGGTCAGTCACAGCAAGTCACCCAGGATTCACGGGCTGTTTGCCGAGGCAACGAATCAGAAGCTGGAATACACCGCCATCCAGGCACCGCTCGACGGCTTCGAGGCGTCAGTGAAAGCGTTTTTCGACCGGGGCGGTAAAGGGCTGAACGTGACTGTCCCCTTCAAGGAGCAGGCCTGGAATCTTGCCCAACAGCATACGCTGCGCGCGGCCAAAGCCGGGGCCGTCAACACGCTGTATCGGGACGACGCCGGCCAACTGGTCGGCGACAATACCGACGGCGCAGGTCTGGTGACGGATCTGGTCCACATCCACAAGGTGACGCTTGCGGGGCGCAAAGTGCTTGTTCTGGGCGCCGGCGGCGCAGTGCGCGGGGTGCTTGGTCCACTGCTGGCTCAGCAACCCCAGCAGCTTTGCATCGCGAATCGCACGCTGGCCAAAGCTCAGGCGCTGGCTGAACTGTTTGCCGATGAGGCTGGCCAGACTGACATTTCAGCCTGTGGCTTTGATGCCGTTGGTGGCGATGGCGATGGCGAAAGCGATGGCAGCGCTGGCTTTGATGTCATTATTAACGGAACTAGCGCCAGCCTGGCAGGCGATCTGCCACCGTTGAACCCCTCTGTTATCGCGCCCCACACGGTGGCCTATGACATGATGTACGGCCCTGAGATCACGCCCTTCAATCGCTGGGCGCTGGAGCATGGCGCAGCGGCGGCCCACGACGGGCTCGGTATGCTGGTCGAGCAGGCCGCCGAGTCTTTTCTGGTCTGGCGCGGCGTGCGGCCGGAATCGACGGCGGTCATTGAAGCCCTGCGCCTGGGCTGAAAATCCTTTACTGATAGACGCCTGCCCCGGCAATCCATGTCGGATGGACTATGCTTGAAGTTCCTAGTGCCCCGTCTGGAACAAGCATGGATATCCTTACCCTCGTAGGGCTGGTCGCAGGTATCGGCATCGTGATCGGTGCCATGCTGATCGACGCCTCCATTTCCACATTCCTCAATCTGCCTGGCCTCGCCATTGTGGTGGGCGGGACTCTGTCTGTTCTGCTGCTTCGCTACCGGCTGCGTAACATCATGGTCGCTATGCGACTGGCGTTCTCCACGGTATTCCGGGATCGCGTCGACGCGCCTGGCGACATCGTCATGGAGGTCAGCCGACTGGCTCAGAAAATGCGCCGTGAAGGCGTCCTGGGCCTGGAGGACTACAAGAGCAACAACCCCTTCATGACCAAGGCGATCAGCCTGTGCGTGGATGGCTACGAGCCTGAGCGCCTCGACATGGCTCTGGCACAGGAGATTCGTCAGACCAGTGAACGCTTTGAGCTTGGTGAGGGCGTTTTCCGGGCCATGGCTGAGTCAGCGCCGGCCATCGGTATGATTGGGACTCTGGTAGGCTTGGTGCAGATGCTCACCAAGCTGGACGATCCCGGCAGCATTGGCCCGGCCATGGCTATCGCTTTGTTGACCACCCTCTACGGCGCCTTTATTGCGCAAATGATTGCCGTTCCCCTGGCCGACAAGCTGGCTCTGAAGGCGCAGGAAGAGCTGCGCAATCAGATGCTGGTAGCCACCAGTATCCAGAGCATGCTTCGGGGAGAAAATCCGCGAACCATGGTGGAAGTGCTGTCTGCATTTGTAGACCCGAGTCACCGCAACCAACTGGTGGTTTCGCGGGAGTCCTGACGGTGCCACTGAGTCAATTTTCCCCAACACCCAAGAAGAAGAAATCGGAAGGCACGTGGATCGTCACTTTCGCGGATCTGGCGACGTTGCTGCTGACGTTTTTTATCCTGCTGTTATCGTTCGCCAAGATGGACGTCGCCAAGTATGAGTTGATGGCCGCCTCCATGGCCGATGCACTCGGAACGGGTCGTCCGTCCGTACTGGAATCGACACCCGTAGCGCCCCCCATTGAGCTACCACAGGCCCAGGACCCGGGCAGCCAGCCTGAATTCATTGAAGACCGGGGGAATCCGGATGAGCCGGTGATGGTCAGTGAAAGCGTCGTGGAGCTGGCTGGCAGCCTGATCAACGGTCTTCAGCAACAGGTGGCTGACGGCGCCCTGTCAGTGACCTATGAACCGGATAAAGTGGTGGTCCGATTTGCCGATGAAGACACCTTTGAATCCGGCGATGCGACGCTTGTGCCCAGAATGCGCCCGATCATCGATAAAATTGTATCGATCATTGCCAGCTGCCAGGGCGCCATTACGGTGGGCGGCTACACCGATGATCGACCGATCATCAGCAATCGCTACCGTTCAAACTGGGATTTATCAGCGGCCCGAGCCGTGTCCGTGGTCCATGAGCTGATTCTGAATCGCCAGATCGACGCTTCCAGCGTGACGGCCGCCGGCCATGCGGAGACCAACCCACTGGTGCCGAACGACAGCGCCGAGAACCGGGCAAGGAATCGCCGGGTAGAACTGGTGATTCGTGACCCGGTATGCGATGGCACGAGCACCCCGATTCCGGGCGTGAGTATTTCCCCCTGACGTTTCACAGGCAGCATCCTGAGGCCTGCCCCGGTATACTGCGGGCTATTTTTCATGGGAGCGTGCCAAAGGCTCACTTAAGCTCCCTGGATCAGCTCACTATTATCGGAGGATGTTATGAGTGGACCCGAAAAGCCGAAGGTGATCGGCGAGGAATGGAGCGACGAGCGCGTTCGCAGCTTTCTCGACCTGGAACCTTACGATACCAGTCTCGACCGCGATTTTTTTGTTCTGCAGCGTGCTTACCAGTCCATGCGGGCCGGGGACTTCGAGCGTTTCCTGGGATTTTTCACCGAGGCAGGTCGAAACCTTAACGGCACCGATGATCAGGGCCGCACCATTCTGGATCTGGTCTCTGAGCACGGTCGTAGTGGTGAGTATGTCAAAGCATTGAAGGCCGCCGGGGCTCAGCCCGCCTGAAGGACCCGCTAAACCATTCAGTTGTGTTACAACGACCAAAGCCGCCAGAGGGCGGCTTTGGTTTGGGCGGTTTCTCGACGATGGTATGAACGATTGACTCAGTCGATCGAGACTTCTATAGCCTTAGGCTGCACTGGCTCAGCCTTGGCCAAAGTGATGCTCAGAATACCGTCGCGGAACTTGGCCTGTATGCTGTCGGCATCGACATTCTCTGGCAGTGAGAAACGTCTCAGAAAGCTACCATAAACGCGTTCGATACGGTGGGCTTTGCCTTCGTCGCTTTCGGCCTGGCGATTGCGCTCGCCTTCGATGGTCAGCACGCCTTCATGGACGGATACTTTCACATCTTCGCGGCGCAGACCGGCCAGTTCCGCTTCAATCAGGAACGCGCTATCGCTTTCCCGGATGTCGACGACTGGCGCCCAATCGCTGCGGCGCAGGGCCACGCGGCTGTCTGCACTGTCGGCACGACTGCCGTGCTCGGGTCGGGTAAAGCCGAAGTAGCGGTTGTAGCGGTCAATCAGATCTTCGAATTCGGAAACGGGATTCCAACGGATCATGTTGCTCATAATGAAACTCTCCTACGAATCTGTTTGCGGGAGCCTCTGGACGGCTCCCCATCGATAACAGCTTCGCTCGCGGATAAGGGGAAACTCCCCCGAGTTCCATCGCGGCGGCGCCTACCGGATGGTCCGTGAACTTCGCTTAAACTCTAAGTAGGTTCGGTCCAAAAAATTTCAAGAGCAATTTTTAACCAGAATCCGCGGGATTTTCTGATAACCCCGAAATCCAGCCGGAATTCAGCCAGGATTCAGAAAGGAGCGACCGGCGCTCCTCCCTTTATCATGGCTGAACCTGCTGAGTCACATCGTAAGGACCAGCATATCCCATAATTAGCCCGGAAGATTTCGCCTTAGGGGTCGATCTTCATGCGCCGTTGTAGCTGCACGGCATTCTGCTTGTCGCTCTTTTTCCGGGCTTTGAGGTTGAGCATCTCGACACCGAGTGAGAACGCCATTGCGAAGTAAATGTAACCTTTGGGTATGTGGTGATCGAAGCCTTCGCCCAGAAGCGCCACACCCACCAGAATAAGAAAACTCAGCGCCAGCATTTTGATGGTGGGGTGCTGATCGACGAAGTCGCCGATGGGCTTGGCAGCCACCATCATGACGCCCACAGCGATCACGACCGCAATCACCATCACCGCAATATGATCCGCCATACCCACGGCGGTAATCACCGAATCCAGACTGAACACGATGTCGATGATCGCGATCTGAATGAGTATGGCCGCGAAATTGGCGCCCGCTTTCCCGGCCGCAGACTCATGGTGGTCTTCGACTTCCAGACTGTTGTGAATCTCGTGCACACTTTTACCCAGCAGAAAGAGCCCACCGAGTATCAGAATAAGATCCCGCCCTGATATTTCCTGAGCCATGATCGTGAATAACGGTGCCGTCAGGCTCATGACCCACGCCAGCGACAGCAACAGCAGAATGCGGGTGCCCATAGCCAGTCCAAGCCCGATGATGCGTGCCCGGTCGCGCTGATGTTCTGGCAGTCGCCCAACCAGAATCGATATGAAAATAATGTTGTCGATACCGAGAACAATTTCCAGGGCAACCAGCGTGGCTAGCGCCACCCAGGCTTGCGGGTCATTGATCCATTCGAACCATTCCATAGGCGCACCATTTCCTTCGTGGATAAAATCAGGCAACGACCCTCTCAGATTCAGGATTTGAGTGATTGCCGGGCTGCGAAGAGTCTAGCAATGTCCGAGGCTCGAGCTGAATGAACATTTCGGACAGGTAAGCGGATATCGGCCGGGCGGATGGGGCCGGTGAGTTTCCCAGTCAGAGACTATCCAGATATTCGTTCTTCAACCGAACATAGTTGCTGGCGGTATACCGGAAAAAAGTCCGCTCCTTCTCGGTGAGAGCGCGTGCCTGCTTGCAGGGTGAGCCGACATACAGATAGCCCGACTCCAGGGTCTTTCCGGGCGGCACCAGAGTACCCGCGCCAATGATCACTTCATCCTCAACCACAGCACCGTCCATGATGGTGGAGCCCATACCGACCAGCACCCGGCTGCCAATCGTGCAGCCATGTAGAAGCGCTTTGTGGCCGACAGTGACGTCATCGCCGATTTCCAGAGGATAGCCGCCGGGATTAAAGTCGCTGGCGTGGGTGATATGCAGCACCGAGCCGTCCTGGATGCTGCAGCGAGCACCAATGCGGATGCGGTGCATGTCGCCGCGAATCACCGTCATGGGCCAGACGGAGCAATCGTCGCCCAGTGCTACGTCGCCTATGACGACAGCAGTGGGATCAATCCACACTTTTGCACCTAAATTTGGTGTCATCCCCTTGTGTGAGCGTACATTCGCCATTACATCTTCCTTCATAGCTGGAATTATCCAAACGCTACCCAACAACGCGATTTCTGAGAAGAGGTTCTATGACCAATCCGCTGCTGACCGACGATCTGCTGCCCCGCTTTGATGCCATCAAGATCGATCACATGGAGCCGGCGATCGAACAGATCCTATCGGAAAATCGTGCGGGGATCGCGGAACTGGAGAAACAGACAGACCCTGCCTGGGAGACTCTGGTTGCGCCCATGCAATCAATGGACGATCGGCTCAGCCGGGCCTGGTCAGTGATTTCTCATCTCAATGGTGTGCGCAACAGTGAAGAGCTGCGCAAGGTTTACAAGTCCTGCCTGGAAAAGATCACGGAATACAGCACCGAGCTGAGTCAGAACAAGGCACTCTGTGACGCCTACAAAAAGGTGGCGGCTCGGGACGATTTTTTCCGCTTAACCGTGCCGCAACGCAAGGCGGTGGAAAATACCCTGCGTGATTTTCGGTTGGGCGGCGTGGATCTGGACGGCGAAGAGCGGAGCCGGTTTGCCGAGCTGTCCCGCGAACTGGCAGAGCTGACCAGTCGCTTCAGCGACAATGTGCTGGATGCCACGCAAAGCTGGCACCGTCACATCACCGATGCAGAAGAATTGAAGGGGGTCCCGGAGTCCGCGATGGCCACTGCCCGCCAGGCTGCCAAGGAGCGGGATCTCGATGGTTATGTGATCACCCTGGATTTCCCGAGCTTTTACCCGGTGATGACTTACTGCGATAACCGTGAATTGCGCCGGGAAGTCTACGAGGCTTTTGTCACCCGCGCGTCTGAAATCGGACCCGGAGAAGGCAAGTTCGACAACACCCAGCTGATGGCCGATATCCTCCTCAAGCGCCAGCAGGAAGCGAAACTGCTGGGTTACGACAATTACGCTGATTTGTCGCTGGCCACCAAAATGGCTTCGAGTGTCGACGAAGTCGAGAATTTTCTGACTGAGTTGGCGGCTAAATCCCAGCCGATGGCGAAGCGCGAATACGCCGAACTGAAAGCGTTCGCTCAGGAACAGGGCCACACTGACGAACTCGAATCCTGGGACGTCGGCTATTTTTCCGAGAAGCAGCGTCAGAAGCTGTTCGATATTTCCCCGGAAGCCCTGCGGCCCTGGTTTCCGGCGGATCGGGTCATTAGCGGCCTGTTCCAGGTCGCCGAGAAGCTGTTTGATATCAGCATCGAAGCGGCGCCCGAAGTGGCCACCTGGCACGAACAGGCCCAGGCCTACCGGATTGATCGTAACGGCGCGACCATCGCCTGGTTTTACCTGGATGCCTATGCCCGCACAGGCAAGCGCGGCGGTGCCTGGATGGCGGACTGCCGGGTCCGCTGGCGTAAACCGGATGGGCGACTGCAATTGCCGGTAGCGTTTCTCACCTGCAACTTTACCGCTCCACTGGACGGCAAGCCCGCTCTGCTGACCCACGATGAAGTCACGACGCTCTTCCACGAATTTGGCCACGGTTTGCATCACATGCTGACCCAGGTCGAGGTGCCGGACGTGTCCGGTATCAATGGTGTCGCCTGGGACGCCGTGGAGCTGCCCAGCCAGTTTCTCGAGAACTGGTGCTGGAACCCGGAGTCGCTGGGTCTGATTGCCCGGCATCACGAAACCGGTGAACCGCTTCCTTCCGACATGCTTGATAAGCTGTTGGCGGCCAAGAACTTCCAGGCCGGTATGCAAATGGTGCGGCAGCTGGAATTCTCCCTGTTCGACTTCCGTCTGCATGCCCAGTACAGCGAGGAGAATCCGATCAATACGCTGGCGACCTACCGCGAAGTGCACGATCAGGTCGGCGTGACGCCATTGCCGGAGATCAACCGGTTCCCGAACAGCTTCTCCCATATTTTTGCAGGCGGCTACGCGGCCGGCTACTACAGTTACAAGTGGGCTGAGGTGCTGGCGGCAGACGCCTTCTCGCTATTCGAGGAGAAAGGCATTTTCGATCCGGCCGCGGGCCAGGCCTTCCGAGAGCACATACTCGAGGCTGGTGGATCTCATGAGCCGGCAGAACTGTTCCGCGCGTTCCGGGGCCGCGATCCCGACGTAGCGGCACTGCTGCGCCACAGCGGTATCACCGACGAAGCGGCCTAATCTCTTTCTGCATTTCCATCACCAGCGCCTCGTTGGCGATGGCTGAACAGGATACGCGCCGAAGAGATGCGTTGAATTGCAGGCGCACTGGATTGGAGACGCACTGAATTGGAGACGCATAGTGTCGACACCTAAAAAACGCTTTATAGCTGGAGCCATCTGTCCCCGATGCGCAGCAATGGATCGGCTTGTCATGTTCACCAACGCAGAAGGCACCTTCCGCGAATGTGTGTCCTGCGGCTATGAAGACAAACAGGAAACCGAGGGCGGTCCTCACGAGCTGGTCACCCGGGTCAACAAAAAGCGCAATGAAGACGATCACGGCATCAAGTCTGTCGTGATCGCCCGCAACAGCGATTGATCCCAGTCAAACAAAAGCCCGACCTTTGCAGGACGGGCTTTTGTATTTCGGGTAAGCGGATTAAATGGTTGATCTTACCTTTGCATGAGAGTGAGACAGACCGGCATCTCATCGGATTATCTGGTTGATGCTTCACCTACTGCTGGTGCATGTTTCCTTCGCTAATTCCAGCAAGA